>Ga0209319_1000591_pt1 | contig 42997 bp, 32 predicted proteins | sample RifGroE2_FD_184000 | JGI IMG/M metagenome (GOLD analysis project Ga0209319, IMG submission 184000) | Groundwater microbial communities from Rifle, Colorado - Groundwater E2 (SPAdes) (version 2) | ecosystem: Environmental > Aquatic > Deep subsurface > Groundwater | place: Rifle, Colorado, United...
GACTAAATCTCGCCGTCAGCAAATAACTCCTAGCTTGCTCATGACCTTGTTCTGCAGCTTTCATACACCATTTCGTCGCTTCTAAGAAATTATTTTGACGATGATAATATGTTGCGCCTAAAAAATATTGTACGTTTGCATTTCCCTCGTTTGCCAGACGCGTCAATGCTGCTAAAGCCCCGGGGTGTCCTTGATTGAGTGCTTGAGCATAATATTTAAACGCTTTTTCGGGATTCTTTAACATCTCATCATGATCAGTTTCGTAAAATTGCGCCAAATAAAATGAAGCATTTTTATCGCCTTGATCACTCGCTCGCACATAAAAAGTAATGGCGCGCGGAGTATCTTTGCAAACCCATTCTCCTTGTTCATATAAATGCGCAATCTGCACACAAACTGAAGCGCTGAATTTTGTCGACGCTAAATAACTTTTAGCCTGCACATGATCTTGCTCCGCTGCTTTCATACACCATTTCGCTGCTTCCAAGAAATTATTTTGACGATGATAATATTCAACGCCTACAACATACTGTGCGTTAATGCTCCCTTCTGCGGCTAAATGCTCTAAGTGATTTTTTGCTTCTGCATGATTTTTTTGTGCGGCAATCACGTAGTAATTAATTGCCCGCTCTAGATCCTCATCGGTTGCACCATCCCCTCGATAAGACTCCGCTAAGCGGTAAATAAATTCAGCATCTGAAGTTGCTATGGCAGAAAGCTTCTGTGCAACATTAGCATTACCATGCAAAATAGCTTTCTTAAACCATTTCAAGGCTAATGGTTTTTGTTTCAAAATATGATAAGCCGCATCAGCCAAATCGCTTTCTAACGCTGAATTATTGAGTCCTTCTAGCAATCGTTCTAATGGTGTTATCGCCTCTACGCCATTGTGTTTGATAGCCGTCAAATAATATTGACGGGCTTTTAAAAGGTTTTGATCAACGCCTTGCACGCCTGTTTCATAAAGCTGGCCCAAACGAACAGCGGCATCTTTACTACCCAAATCAACGGCCTTTTCATAGCGCTCTATCGCTTGTGTCATATCCTTCGTGGGACCGACTGGCCCTCCTGTTTCATATAATTGAGCTAAGTGAAAAGAAGCTTGCGCCTCTGATGGCGCCGTTCTCATCAAGGCATCTAATGCATGATGAAATCCGGCCCGTGCTGCTCTTTCGTACCAGCTCAATGTTGCGTTTAAGTCTCGCAGAATAACAATACGATGATTGCTATCGTCGAGGCGATCAGATTGACAAAGCGTTCCTAATTGATACATGGCAGCGCCGCATTGTTTAGTCTCCGGCTTTAAAGTAACTCGTCGATACCAATCGCGCGCTTCTTCCCAATGATGCTCATGCTCACATAACAACCCCATAGCATACTCGGCCGCCGTTCGCGCTAACCTTGCCAAACGCAATAAATCAGCTCTAGCCTCAAGGTTTGCTTTCATGGCGCCAGTCAAATACAAGTTGATTGCTCGATCAAGTTCATTTCCTTGTTCGTACAGTCGCCCTAATTTGAAATACCCATTCGTATCCCCCTCTCGTATTGCCTCCTCATAACACCATATCGCTATATCAATATTTTTTTCGACAAAATTTCCCTGTTCGAAACATTCCCCTTTGCTCAATACACTCTTAAATCCGAGTCTATGTAAACGTATTCGTTTAAATAAAGCATGTGGCATAATACCTCCTGCACGTTATCCAGAAAAAAATAACAAAGCTAAATTTAAGACAGCAGTTATATAATTATTTTTTAGGTCTATGCGTTCCATCGCTCGAATCGGGTGTGAATCCTTTACAGGCCGTACGACTTTTCGTCCAAGAATTTCATCCGTAAAATTGACACTTAATCTAAAATCTTCATTATCTCAAGATTATATTCACTATCATGTTAGACTGATTTCCCTCGATAAAGCAATTTTTTTCTGTAAATTACTCAAATCAGTTTTCTCTATTTTGTTTTTAGACTCCGCCTCGTAAGTTATCGTCCATAATTTATGCCTATAAAATTTTCTGAAATCCCTCATTTCGATGAAAATTGAGGCCTATTTGAGCGCGATAAAATTTCATAATTAGCAAAGGAGACGGCAGTTACATGAAACGTATGCAGGAGCTTGCTAAGGTCGATGTGTTGATTTTAGATGATCTCGGCCTTCTGCCCCTAAACGCTGATCAGCGCAGAGATTTATTGGAAATAGTCGATGATCGTCATGGTCGTAAATCGACCATCGTAACGAGCCAACTTCCCGTCAAACTTTGGCATGAAACCATTAACGACAGCACGTTGGCTGACGCCATTTTAGATCGTCTTATTCACAACGCTTATCGGATCGAATTGAAGGGTGAATCAATGAGAAAATTGAAGGCAAAAAAGACGCCAGAAAAAGCAACGGAAAAAACAAAATAATTGACTCAAAAGGAGCGCAAAGAGTATAAGCCTTTTCTACCAAGTTTAGTGATCGAGTCTCACCGGAACAGGTGATCGGGTAAAATCGGAATTACCGATCGGGTGTTACCGGAATAGGTGATCGGATACGCTGGAATACGCAGCTTAATGCTCTTTTGATCCTCTCGGCATCTTTTTGATATTGACAACATATCACAAGATCATCGGCGTAAATAATCAGCTTTACTTCACCTGCGCAGTGAGTTTTCACCGTCTTTTCGAACCACTTGCATATGACTTCATCCGCAAATATATTAGCTATGATTGGACTACAGCAAGAACCCTGCGGTACTCCTTCATCACTAACCGTCAACTCTCCATCAGCTAAAATACCAGCCTTAAACATCCTAATCAGGTATCTAATCACCCTCGGATCCTTGACCTTCTTGCGAATGATCTCAATTGCTTTCTGGTGCGAAATACTTCCAAAGAAATTTGAAAGATCTACATCTATCACTGTTTCTACTTCGTGCGCATACAGATGCGCATTTAATTCTGTGATAGCATCATGACAGCTTCTTCCAGGCCTAAATCCGTATGAATTTGGGTGGAACAGCGGCTCATAAATACTTTCCAGAATCTTCTGCATCATTCTCTGCACCAGCTTGTCTTCGAAATTGCTAATGCCTAGCGGACGACTTGCTCCTGGTTTTCCTTCCTTCGGGATTAGTACTTGTCGTACTGCCCCTGGGATATAGGCCATTCGCTTCATCCTATCCACTAAGTTACGCAAATTCTCCTCCAAGTTCTTCCCATAGCACGCCTTATCTATTCCATCGATTCCAAGTGCCTTCTTTCCATCCAGCTCGTGGAAACATGCCCGCAGCGACTCCTCATTGAAATGATGTATTACGTGTGTAAACACCATCTCTGGGTTCGCCGCAGATAGCTCTGCTATTCTTTTCAGTTTCGTTTCCGTTAGTTCAAGGTTTTCTGTGAACCCCATAACGTTTCCTCTACTCCGATCGTATTCACCTAACGTCCTTCCCTCCACAGACATTACTCTGCTTCGTCAGTACTATGACGCATCTGCCTTCCAAGCAAGCATCTCGGAGTCCTTGCTTTTGAGACTTGTTCCCCGATACTCGATCCCTGTGAGACCTGCTTGGATATCCCACGTTCACCCTTCTACTTTCGCTACATGCCATGTTCTCAGACCCCGAAGAACCTCGCTATGACTGCCCATTGCGTTATAGCGAGTATTGCCTTCTGATTTTTTGACACCATCGGCTATTCTTAACAATACACTTTTCGGAGCTCCATCACTTCGGCTTGCGCCTACGGCCTGTAGCTTCTCCTGCCTACGCTTAGTCGGTTACATTACTGCAACCTACTCAAGGCTGGATACGAGATATGCTGGGTCAGCATTTTCTCCGCAGCACTTCCAGCTGCTAGCAGAGGGGCGCTTTCGTGGCGCACCAAAAATGTGTTTTTAGGAAGACCCCTCAAGAGCAAAGGATTTTCGCATCGGCAGATGACCGTGACTTGGTGCGTGCTCACGCATAATCTTTGGGTGATCGCACGAAAAGCGCTTTCGATCGAACGAGAACAACTTAAAAAAGCGGCATAGCTTCTCGACTTATTCATTTCGTTGTTGGTAAGAATAAATCCTTAGAGTCCAGCTCGTCCAAAAATTGTCATTTCTTGTGAGCTTTTATTTTCCTGAAGCACTACAGCAATCTTTTTTAAAAAATCACGCTTCGATCTTTACGCCGCGGCACAAAAAATATTTCCATCAGCAAAAAACGCCAAATTCAGGACAGGCACTAACTACAAAAAGTTCAAAGTCCTCGTCGAAAGCTGGAAAGTCTTAGCGGCGGATCTTGCTAAATTGAAAATAGATATTACCAAGAAAAACGAGACTGCAAAAAAGACATTAAAAAGCTGAGAACTCCGGACTCTCAAGTAATGGCTATCTCAAGCAAATCTGCAATTTTAATAAAATTGTTTTATTGTACTATAACGATGGCCGTCGAGGCGTAGCGCTTTGCAGCTTTTGTTCAGCCTGTTCGGCGATAGTTTTATTAAAACCAGGAAGAGATTTGTATTGGGTCAAAGCGTATGACGCGAGGCTTAATACTCTTCGAGCAATTTCTGGCTGCCCAGTTTGTGTGCTAAAAGCGAGTAATGTTCTGCAAAACAAGCCATTTGCTTTCATCGATGCGGTTCGTTCAAGTGAGCGCAAAATAATTTGTTGAGTATCTATTTCTCCACTACCCTTCAAAAATCCATCAAGACCACGCTTAATTTCTTGTGCTTCTTTCAAATGGTGTCTGTTGCCTTTATATCCCAAAAAACCTCCTCGCAGATAATAATTCATTAAATCAAGTAAACGTTGTGCTGCTGCTCTTGTTGTAGCTCTTTGGATTGATTGATTCTCTTTTTGACACAAGACTAATCTTCGATAAATTTTTTGACATGCAACAGGATTTCTTGTTACTGCCGCGTGAATTTGATCTCTCGTAAAATGCGGTTCAGGTAAAAGATTGACAAACTGAAGTATTTTTTCGGCAGTCGCATTGATAGCCAGTTCAGTTCCATTGATTAACCTATTAACCAATGGTTGAAGGCCTTGGACTCGAGCAGCGTTGGAATAATCTTTATTTTTATCTAAATAATGGGCCATTTCACCAACCTCGACGAGGCGAGAAAGATCGGCGTCTTCTAGACGAGGAAGTTTATCTAGTAGTGGACTTATGAGAATAGTAGTACGAAAGCTTTGGAGATATGCAGCGTATTCATCGTCCGTTGTCAGCGATTGTTGTTGCAGCGCTCGCAGGCTAGTTAGCAGAGGTTGATATTCGGGTTGCGGGCTGGAATCAGCGCAGAGTCGATCCAAGTCGCTCTTTATTGAGCTGGTTGCCTCTTGCAAGTGTGTTGTCTGATATGAAATTCTTTGAGATAGAATGTCCAGCGCTTGCCAGTGGTGAATTCCATGTCGTCTGAGATCTTCTCTCGTTATTGTTACGTCTCGAAGCGGACTAGAATAATTAAGTGGATTGGGCGATTGTGCCAGTAATATGCCATTTTCAACTTCCGGATATCGAAAGGGTTTAAATGCGCTGTAACAAAAAGGTGTAACAATGCCGCTCTCAGTGGGAATTTCCGCTTCATCACTGGGCGGAGTGATGTAGCTTATCTGAATGCTGGCATCTTCCATTGCTTTCCAAATAGTGAGCATTAATTCTTTTAACTCATCGGGTGAAAAGGCAAATGTTTCACGGTGAGTTTCCATATAGATGCACAATTCTTTGCCTCTTTGATCGCGATCAGGTTGATCTGTATAAGCGAGGGTACCATCCCATGGTATGCCAGCTGTATCAGGAGACAAAAAAAGCTTCATGCCGGGATGCCGCTGATTATGATTATTAGAAAATTTTTCTAGCGTTGCTGCTAATGCTTTTCCAGCCTTTTTGATATTTGCTTGCGTAGGATTAATCGACATACGCAGCTGCCAACCATAAGGAGGGTTGGTGTCGCATTGTGGTTTACCCTCTAGCCCTACCCATCCAGACTTTGTTCTGGTTTCTATGGCGTTTGACCATCGTTCTATCGTTGGAGCGGTGTACATCATTTTATTTTTCTCTCCTCAGTTCTAAATCCTTATAAATTATAGCACAATATTTGTAATTAATTTTCGAAATAGAAATTTTTGCATTTATTCTATAATCTTGAGAATCCGGAGTTCTCATGGCCGTTTGGGAAATGAGCTAAGCGGAAAGCCTAAGCCCTTCAGCGCGAGAAAGATCGAGCTTATTGTAGAGGAATTTCTTGAAGATTGGGTCTAAATCGGAAACCGAGAGAAATTCAGGGAAGCTATTTTCAAGGGAAGAAGAGACGACACGCTCAGAAGGAGGGATCCCCGGACGAATGGTTCTAATCCAGGATCCAAACTTAGCCCAAACAGTGGCTGTTTTAGAACAAGCCAAGTACTGCAACAATCCTTGAGCGATAATGCCTAATTGGATATAGCGATGATAAGCATCTAATTTGCGGATAATGCAATTTCGATAACGTTGAGATTCTCGGTGAAGATATTGATCTCCAGAAGAACGGCGAATGGGTTTCACCGCTCTCATCCAGAAGCGATAAGAGAAAGTGCCCAGCACGTAGATGGCTTGCTTAAAAGAGAACTCGATTTTAAATCGCAATCCATACAATCGAATAATTTCTAGAGGGGCTAACTCAAGGTCCGTCGACATCAATATCAATCGACCTCGAGAAGGATGGTTGACCGCTACAAATCGAACGATAATGCCGGCGTGTCGCCACAAGAGATCAGCGTTGCGAAATTTAATCGCACATTTTTCGTTGTAGACAAGTGTTTCCATTAAGTAACCACATTGCCTGCTATCCTTCTGCAGCAGAACTTTCACCTGCAAGGTATGGGCAGCTTTGCCTAGTGCCCTGAAAGAGCCCTCCTAAAACAATCGATAATATCGTCCCGGATGCTCTATATCAGGACGCGATAGAGAATCTTTGGTCGACGCAGATGTTTTTTTCACACTCTGTTCTTGTGCACATAATCTCTGCACTACTTTCCCTAGTTCTCTATGCATATCAATAAACACCCCATGATTGAGATTCATGAGATGATCCATGACGGCCTGTTGTCTTACGATCTCGATATCATTACCTGCCAATAGCTTAATTAAGCACCCTTTCAATATATCTTTGTGTATATCAGCCCATGTGACGAGTTGTTGTCCATCGGTTTTTCTACGCTCATTGATCCCCCTAACAATTGCACCACAGCGCGCGTTAAGAAAAGCGTTAATCGCCACTGCCAATTTCTGTGCATGATCTATAAGCAGATGATTAACCACCTGCATACTTTGCGCACCCTCCAAAGCACTTAACAAGTTCGTATATCCAACAGTGAGTGTATCTATTTCTTCCTTACTCAAAAAACTAAGCAGAAAAAATGGCATCCCCTCTAAACAATTCCCACAATCTTGATGAGCAAAATAGTCAAAATTCGGATCCTGTCGAACCCACAGTGAAAAACGACCTGATAATGTTGGTCTGCTTGGTTGTTGTTTGCGTGATATATCTGATGTGTTTTGCATATTTTTCCAGCCTTTTATTTTGATAGAAATTACTATGCCCATTTTTTTTTGGTATAAAAAAATACCAAAAAAATTATTAGGCCATTTCCCCTCGCCCTCGATTTAGAAAAAACCAAAAATTCGGCTTTCTATTGGCTCAGTATATACTTTTATTATTAAGGAATTATTAAGGCCGCCTCTAAAAATTGACTGACGAGTTGACTCATAATAAACCTAACCGAAGGAGGATGATTTAGGGGACGAGTTGACTCATAATTCAGCTCCATATAGCCGCGCATAATTAAAAGAACTGACAGTTATTTTAATGTTATAATTTCAGGCATATTAGAAAAGTTATGGAAAACGAAATACGCCGACCAGACCACGGATCATCAAATTACACGTAAAAATCCATGGATAAATTGGTTTCTTTAAAAAAGGAAGCAGAGCAATGCGGGGAAATATAGGGTTGTGAAACGAATTCATGCGGTATTGCTCAATCAAAGTCTGGTGTGTATGTAAAGGGTGTTTTCGGACAACATTAGTTCCCTTTATAAAAATTTTACCGAGAGACGGATAATTTTGTTTGCTAGGAAAAGGTAGTTTTTGAGTAATACTTCAAATTTTAAAGATTATTTCTCATGAACGCTCAGTTCCAAGAGAATCTGTAAACAACTCCTTATGCCAGAAAATTGATTCATTCTCATCCTCTTTGATCGTTTCATCAAGTTGGATTGTTGGCCAATGGTATCGTACTTTTATGTCTGTTTTTTTAAATCCAAAATAACTCCACATAGGATCTTTATCTTCATAGCCGGCCGGTCTCAATGGATGATTAGGAGGTCTGAATGTGGATAAAAATGAAACGTACTCAAATCCCCATGCACACATTAATTCTTCTTGGGCGGCAAACATTTCTTTGAGAAGTCCGTTTCTTCGAAATTGCGGCAGTATGGCGCCTTCTGCATAATAAAAATATTTAGTAGGATCAAGATTGTGTGATAGAAGTTGTGCGTGAGCCGCACCCATGACATACACATTGCTGCTTAGTGGAATGGACGTTAGCATGCCAGCGAAAGTGTCGTCGATTTGTACTATGGTAAGCAGTCCCTGTGGGTGACTCGCAAATTTTTTTAAGTACGGTAATTGTTCCTCAACAGTTCCACTCCATAGGTCTGGAAAAGCTTTGAAGTGATTGGTGATGATGGTGGCGACTAAATCCACATGAGGGTAAATTTTCTCTCCAATGTAAGTTTTGATAAGCTTTTTCACGATGCAATAAATTCACTCTGTGTTACTAAAGTCAAGGCGAATAATATCCCATTGCCTAGACAACTGCTCGAATCCATCGCGAGAAACGGGTTGGACTCGCGGCAAAGTTGGCAAATAACCTAAAAAAACATCATAAATATTTTTGAGATAAGGAGATGTTATTTTGCTATCGTCCAGGTAAGGCGAAAAATAATAGGCTGTATTTTCAACAAGTGACATCGCTTTCGGACTCGATAGCACTCTAGCAACACAGAGTGTGGATGGGTTATTGTTGGTTACTCCTAATAAGTCGAAAGAGACATGAGATAATTGCGGGTGAACCAAAAATTGGTATGTGTTGTTCTTTTGCCCTGCATAAAACAGGGCATTTCCTTGCCACGTTAGAGCGAAGGCAAAATCAGGACGTTGATAAATTTTTTCATAATCATCCGTGATGATCACTCGCGCATTTTGAGTAATTTTCTTGAAGTTATTCGGCGTCAAGACGTTAAAAGGTTGTTGAGCGGGATGCCCGAACTCGGTCATGCCTAATTTCATAACCATATTTACTTCGATGGGATCATCAAAAATTGCGACAATATTCGTGCCCGCTTTTTTGAACATAGTGTTAATAGAATCGTTTTTATTAAGTTGAATGACTTTCGGATTCCAGATAAATCCACTCAATGTTTCGGTAAAAAATATAACATTCGGTGGAAAGTGATCCTGTTGGTAGTAACTTCGTATGATATGGTTGTATTGTTTTGTGATTTCCCAGAGAGGGCTATTTTTCATGCTGATGTCATCTTTAATCAGGTTGAAAGATGTATCTGAAAAAATAACCATGTCATAATTTTGTTTTTGTTCTTTCCACCGCCTTAGAAATTCCGAAGTAGAATAGTATTCATCATAAGATATTGTTGTATGACAAGTATTTTCTGCCATGGCAACATTCTCGGGGAGTAAATACCCCCACCACGCGAGAATGTTGACTGTGTCTGATGGTTTAGCTTGAGTCGATGTTGCTGTTAAGAAAAGAATAAAAAACCAAAGCAACAGCGTCACACCATAATAAGCGCAGCTTCTTTTTTTACCTTCTCGCAACATAAAATTAAATCCTATTAATGTTATCGAATTAACGTGTTGTTTTTATATGTTATAGGCGAACAGTTTTTTATCTTCTCTTCAATTGATTTTGAACAAAACAAAGTCTAACGATAAATTTCGAAACCGACAAACGAAATTTGATTAACACTTCGTAATTCTCAATCTGAAAATATTTTGCTAGGATATCGATTCATGAAGGCAAGTTTCTTCCTTCTGCTAAATTGTGGTTAATAAACGGCTGGATTTTGATGAATCAAGTTTTTGTTTTATTCCATCCACTATTTTCGTTACAAAGCCAGAATAAAGGGGCTGAATATTGTGACGTCACTCAATGAACGCTATCAACAAGATCATATCTTCAGTTGTTATGTTGTTGGCGATGAGCCTCTGACGTTAGCCTGTGCCGAATTGATAATGAAAAGATCAAATAAAATTAAGGGCGTCATTACGACGTATTCTAAACTGAAGGAGTGGGCTCAAGAAAAAGGGATTCCTATTATCGAGAGCATCGTTGATTTTCAAAAAAAAACTCGAAAAAAAAGTTTTGATTATTTATTCAGTATTATTAATTACCATATTCTCCCTCCGTCTCTACTGCAACTCCCAAAGAAAATGGCGATCAATTACCACGATGCTCCTTTGCCAAAATATGCGGGCATTCATCCAATTTCATGGGCTCTGATTGGTGGAGAGCAAGAATATGGTATTTCTTGGCATGTTATGACAAGCGTTCTTGATGGTGGTGATATTTTAAAACAAAGGATATTTCCTATCGCTCGTACTGAAACAGCATTCAGCCTGGACCTTAAATGCTATCAAAGCGCGTTTGAATCACTGGATGAACTTATGGGTGAATTGATGAGAGGTGATTTTTTAATGGCCCCTCAAGATATGAGCCAACGAACATACTTTAGCTTTCATGATAAGTTACCAGCTAACGGGATTATTCAATGGAATGATAGTGCTGAGACTATTGATCGATTATATCGAGCTTCGTATTTTGGTGATTTACCTAATACATTTGGGAGTTTGAAAGTTAGGATGTCTGATACAACACTTATTGTTAAATCGCTCGTGATGAGCGATACGAAATCCCCATTTAAGCCAGGAACTATTGTTAATTTTTCGAAAGATCACCTTCGTATTACCACGGCAACGCAAGACATCATCATATCAGAAATAAGCGATATTTTTGGTCGAGAGATGTCTATTCCAGAATTTATCTCGCGAAAGAAAATAAATAAATTGCAAACGATTCTCTATCGCTGAATAAGGGTAGTAAGCAAATTCGTCCATAAATGCACGCTAAGGCAAGTTCACCTTGTAGTTACGGGGACCTCCAGGATTTACAATAGGAATCCTAGGAAATTCAACGCCAAGTCTAGCACCCTCATTTATCATTCTAACTGCACGTAAAGAAAAATTTTTAAATATTCCCCAAAGCGTTTCAAATCCTTTCCGTTGTGCTACTGCTCCTTTAAACATCACGGGAATCGCTGAAAATAAGTATTTTCCTAAGGAAAAACAAATTTTTTTCTGTGAATTGTGTAAACTATTGCAAAATTTTCTAAGCCCTAATTTCGATAAAAATTGAGATGTATTTGAGTGCGATAAAAGCCTTTTGCATTGTAGGGATTTTGTAATGGAATATTCTCGTATCAACATTAATAAAAGCCAAATACGCCAATTACATCATCCGTCTTGTTTGACATATTGCCATGTACAGCTATGAATAATCTGTCCGATTTATTTCCCCATAAAATCGCGGAAATATCTTTTATTTTGAATTCTTGTTTTATCATTTTATTCTCTAAAAGAGGGAAATATTTTCTACTGTGTCACTTTTGCTTTGTCTCGAGGAGGAATGCGTTTGAATTTATATTTTGGATAACCAAGCAAAACGCAACCATAAATTTTATGTCCTTCTGGCAAGTTTATTTTTGCTCTTATTGGAGCATGAAAATTTGCAGGTGTTGCTAACAAGCCACATCTACAAGTGCCCAATTTATTGCCGTGCGCTGCAATCTCGAGGTAAGTCAGCGCCGTTGCTGCATCCTCTTCTAACCATGGTGCGCTATCTTCCTTTGCATGCGCAAAGATTACATGCGGCGCTTCTCGCGCAATCATATCAATATTTTTATTCTCAAAAGCATCAACGATTTTGTCAAAGTAATAATTTTTTGCTTGTTCTGGTGTTTCCAGCAACTGCTGACGCATCCACTCAATCGCTAAAAACGACAACGCTTTTACTTTTTCTTTCCCACTCACCACAATCCACTCAACAAGGTGACTACTCATTGCAGAAGGTGCCCAGCGAATAACGTCAACTAATTCGCTAACAAGCGCGCCAGGAATCTCTTTTTCCTGAAAATTTCGAACAGAACGTCTTGACTTGAGCAATTGGATCACTTGTTCGGCTGTTGCGTCATTTTCTGCAATCACTTGTTCGCAATCATTTGACCCAATCCCATCTATTGTAATTGCCCCTCTGGGACAAAATGCAACACACTGGAAACATTTCATACACCTTTCTGGGCTTGCAGGTTTTGGACAATTTTTACCCTCAATCTCAAAAACGCGGAATGGACAAATGTTGACACAAGCGCCTTCTTTTGCGCAACTTTTACAATTAATATCAATTTTCATGGTGATTTACCTTCGAGAGTAAAGTTATGGATGTTTAATATTTTATGTAAATATTCGTTTATCCCCGTACGTTAAGACATATTTTCTCCGACCGGCGATTTTTTGAATAAATCTTTTTGTTGATCTGTCATATTCCAGGGCAGGAAATTGTCGATAAATTCAGGAGGACTTCCGTTAACGGCGCATTTTTGCAAATAAGCGATCAACCAAGTGTGAGGATTCAGTTTCCATTTTTTGAGTGTTTCGAAAATCGTAAACAGAGCGGCGGCTAATTCACCCGACCAAACCGCTGATGAACCGTAATAATTTTTTCGTCCAATAACACTATGTCTTAAGCCGCGCTCCGCCACATTATTATCCATAGGGATTTCCGGACGATCAACAAACACCGTCAAACCACCCCAGTGATTTTTCAAACTGACTAATATCTTTTTTTGCGATTGAGAAAAGCCATCAAGTGATAATTCTTGGATCATCACTTGATGCATTTTTTCTACGGCTTCCTTTAAGCAAGCTTCTCGTTTTTTGTAATCTTGAGAGCTCGCTTCACTTTTTAAACGATCTTTGTTTAATGCATATAACTGACCGATACGGTTAATCCAGCTCAATCCCCATGCTTCTAAATGCGGATAGGCTTTGGCATGTGAAATAAAGTCTCGGCGAACATGCGCCCAACAAAAAGCTAAGGTAAATAATCCTTTTTTCGCAATGGCTTTGTAGGCGCTGTAACGATCCACATTTAAAATACCGCTCGATGCCTCATTAAAATGATCGGTTAATACGCGAGATGAACGACTCGGATCTAATTTGTACACAACCGATTCACCATTAGCGAATATCCATAAATACCAGCGCGAGGAATGTTTGCCTTCAATCATCTCAAATACTTTCCACCCAGTTTCATCAGCATGCCAATGATTCGCTGCGCTGTTGTGCACTACAATTCCGTCATAAACGGGAGACAATAACGGTAGTATTTTTTTCAATCCATCGGTGATAGTCCCCACGGCCAGCGATAATCCATTGGCTTCCCATTGTTTCAGCGATCGATATATCGGTTGTTGATATTCGTATTTTTGTAATAAAAGTGATGCCCATATCGACACGCCGACTTTACTCTTCGGTAATAGTCGACCGACCGCCGGCGCGGTGATGATTTTTGGCAAAGCAATTTGGCATTGACAGCATCGCCGATATTTTTTCCGCTTAATAACGCGTTTATAGGCTTTAACGTTGATGACTTCTAATATTTCAGAATCTTCTGTCGCGTTAATCGGTTCATAGGGTAAACCACAGTGCGGACAATGTTTGCTATCATCAACAAAATCGATCATTTCCTCCACGACCGGTAAATCAACTTGTTTTCGTCGACCATGCCCTTTCGCTCCAGTTTGTTGACCTCGGCTCTTTAATGATTTTCCTGCTGTATTTTGATCCTGATTCTTTGTTGCTTTTTCAGACTGATGACCAAACAGTTGCTTTTCGCGTTTACGCAATTGAGCTCGTAGCTCATCAATTTGGTCTTGCCATTCTATTTCTTTGCTTTTGATCTGATTAAACTGAGCTTCCCAATAATTTGCTTTTTGTTTGTGATCGATCAATTCTATTTTAAGCTGTTCGCAGTGAGTGTAGGTGGTAACCAGTAGCGACTGCAGATTCAAGAGCTGGTCTTCCCTTGATTTTATTTCGTTTAAAAAATCCATCTCATTCAGATTCGTTATTAAATTAACAACAGTATAACACGGAGTTTTTGACCGTATTTTTTAGAAATCTTATCCCTGCATGAAACACTTCTTTAAATGCGTTAAATTTTGTTCTGGCTGTTATTAAACAACTGGTGAATCCTTTTTTCACAAACACAACAAAGAATCGCCTTAGGCGCAATTAGAAAGAGCCTAAAAACATGTCAAGTTTTTTCGAAAAAAAATCTTAAAAAAATATGAGATTTATAGAGAAAATGAGTTTTCATTATTGGGAAACGGGGTTGGACGAATATTTACTATTTTATTGGGTAAGTTATTGCATCTCTTACGATAACAGCAATGATTTTGTAGTCGCCCTAGACGCTATAGTTTTGCCACAAATCAAATATTTTGTAAGGTTATATTTTACCACAAACGAGTTTCTTGTGGATCAATGTTATACTGGAAATATACTTTGTTTCCCAACAACTGCTGATTTTCAAATCAAATGGGGAGATCTGTAAAAAATTCAACTTCCGTTAACTCTGAATCTTCTCTCATTTTTTTATCTCATTCATTTTGAGAAATCTCTCCCCGTTTGACATTTAGGCAAAAATATATATTCATAGAACTAATCGCAACAGCTTCATTTTTAATCATATTTTACTCCATCAAATGATTAGCCCTTTAATAAATCCAATGCAGCGTCTGCTACTTCCATATCTTGTTCTGCTGTCCCACCACTTACTCCAATACCACCAACAATTTCATTATCTATTTTTATCGGGAATCCTCCACCAAAAATCGTGTATCGTGAAATATGTGGTATACCAATTAGTGTAGCTGGATTCTTTTGAATATGATCGTAAATTTCATGCGTAGCATGACCCCATGCATTCGCTACAGCTGTATATGCTTTATTTTGCGCAACACCGATACTAATCAAAGCCGCTCCATCCATTCGATAGAAGGCTTTCAAATGACCACTTTCATCGACGATCGCAATGACCATAGGTTTACCAATTTCTTCCGCTTTTTTAATGGCTTCGCCAATCAAGCTCTGCGCTAATTCGGCACTAATACTTTTCTTTGTAAAAGTTACTTTCATGATTACCTATCTAAATAAGGGTAAAAAGTGATATTTTTTTACTCATTAAAAATCTTTAATATCCATAACTCAGCGAAAATGCCTGGTTGGTTTTAAAGTCCTCATGTCGATGAAATCGACATACCCCAATAATGTGTCGATTTTTTTCGATTTTTTCGACATGTTATTGTTAATAAAATTAAAAAATCGCTTATCAAGCAATATGGTACAGTTTTAATATTTTGAGCAAAGTTTATTTTGGTAACCATTATTTCATCGCATTAAATACGATTTTTTTAAGTTTTTCACTCCAACTATCCATTGCCTCGCGTTTCTCTTTATCATAACCATGCCTGTCGTAAATTGCCGTGACGCTATTTTCGACGTGATTAAGCAATTTGCTCACAACTAAGCGCGAAACACCTAAGGCTGTCATGTTGCTAGCAGCGGTTCGTCTTAGATCATGTGGCGTAAAAGGTTTAATCTCTTTAAATCTGTCGTGGTTATTTCTAAGCGCATGATCAATAGATTCAGGGGTAATATGATGATCGCCTCGAGGTGATGGGAAAAGCCATTTAGAGTCGCCTGAAACAACTTTGAGCTCTTGCAGTAATTCCAACGCTAAATCAGATAATGGAACTTGATGAAGATTTCCATTTTTAGCTTTATTGGCGGGAATCACCCACCATCCATTCTTTAGATCGAACTCATCCCATTCGGCAGACACAAGCTCTCCTTTGCGTTGAGCAGTGACGAGCTGTAGCTTAAGTGCAATCTTTGAAATTTCAAACATATTGGCATCATTCAATCCATGCCAAAACGCTTTAATTTCATCTTCGGATAATACTCGATCACGTCGATTTTCTTTATGTGGTGCTTTAATACCATAGCAGGGAGTAATTTCGATCACGCTTCGCTCAACGGCAAAATTAAACATGCGCCTTATAACCGCTAATGTCCGATTAACACCAATCTGCGCGCCCCGTTTAGAAACTTGATCTAAAATAAGAATGACATCTCTTTTCGTAATATCTTTAATTTTTCTTTTGCCGATCGCGGGGGAAACATCTTTTCTTAAAATACGTTCATCTTCTTTCCATGAACGCTTACGAGGCTTCGCCCATTTTTCTAAATATTCTTGAATGAATTCGTTTACGGTGTCGGCTTCGCGCAAATTTACTTTTGCTTTCTGTTGTTCGGATGCTGGATTTTTTCCGCTAGCTAAACACCTGATTGCATCTCTGTGGAACTTATGCGCATCAGCTAAACTAATCGCCGGATAAGCCCCCAGCGTCATCCGTTGCTTCTTCCCTGCAAAATGATAAAAGAATACCCATGATTTATGTCCGCTTGGTAAAACCCTAATTCCAAAACCCTCCCCATTACCTTCTCGCAAATCGTAAGCGGTTTCTTTGGGTTTTAAATTCTTAATCTGCCTATCTGTAAACGACATCTTGTGACCTGCTGTTTTGTTTCGTGGTTCCTCTCGTGGTTCCCCTAAACACGTTGCAATACTTGAAACGTTGTGAAATAATTTGAATCGAATATTATTCGTTAAACACTATAAAATCAATATAAAATGAGGTTTTTGAGAATTCTATTGAGAATTTGTGAAATGACATGAAAAGCCACTATTTCCCGACTCTTAATCAGCGGGTCGCAGGTTCGATCCCTGCACAGCCCACCATTGAATCAATGAATTAGCATATTTCATTAAAATGCGATTCTTTACATGTAGAAGCTATGTAGAAGATTAAGCGATAAAAAGGCTCTTTCCCAAATGAGGGGGGCACTATCCTTAACCACATAACACTCTAACTCGTAATCGATAATTGTCAAAATTTTTAAATCCATAAGCGCGTCTTTGAATAAGTCGTCTTTCAGAGCAATTTACCGTTTATTTTAAATTACCGTCAAGATTTTTTTACTAGTACGAATTTAGAACGATGTTTAGAGAATCCATTACTAACCTGACACGCAAGAGTTACTCGGGGTAAAAGGCAAGACTAAACAACGTTGCTGATGACCAACATAAAATCCCACCTAGGGAGATAAATAAAACAGCCGTTTTCTTTATCTATTAGAGTTCGAATTTGTAGTGGCGCCCCCTTAATAAAACCTTAAGCAAAACAATCTATATTATAATTCAAAATTACAAACAAAATAGGGAAATAATTATGCTCCAACAACAGTTACCCGATAGCTTTGATAAAAAGTTACCTGCATGGCGCCTTACTGATCGAATAAGCGAAAAGAGCGTAACAGCAGAACAAGCGATTTCTCTTGTGATAGAAGGCACTGCTGAAAAGCTGTCCGAATTTGTATCTTTCTACGCTAATAAGCGAAAAGAGCGTAACGGTGTTATTTTTGAACCATTTTCTAAGGTGATAGATATATCAAGCTTCTTCGACGATCCTTCTCCTTCTAGTGATTCCTTCAAATAATAGCTTGATTCATCAGGATACATACTCCCATCTTTCGAATTATTAATTACAAAATTAAATGCATCAAAAACACAACTCTTCCCAACGCCATTAGGCCCCAGTAAAACAACAACGTCAGTTCCTGGTGGAATTTCTAGTTTCACATTGTCAAAATACTTAAAATTTCTCAAATTCATTTCAGTAATACGCATTTAACTACCCTCTCGCTTTTTTTATCAATACAACTGACAGTAAAAACGATATCCCCATCAATAGCATATTAATTTGAATCACGATTTTAAAAGCATTCATGAAGCTGTGACGAAAGAGAGGTATGAAGACTTGTAATTCATTAGGTTTGAAATAACTGATCATCGATCCTGTGGATCGCGCGCCACTCATGATTTGTTTGATCATGCCCCATTGATCGACGGAGAATGTTAAATGCGCAGCGTTAGCTGCTTGATTAAGTCCATGTGAACCTAATAGCGTAATCAGCGACCCTGATATAGCAACACCAAAACTGGCGCCTAAGAAAGCGAGCATGTATAAAATACCCATGCCAACGCCTAAGGATTTCTCTGGTACCGTTTGAGTCACCATCATGGCACATCCTGTACCCACAATAGGCATTCCAAGCCCAAAAATAATCAATCCACTTAATAGTAGCGTTAACGATACTTGTGGTTGCAAACAGAAGAGCAGAACAAAAGCGATCAATGTCAACAAGATGGCGACCTTCAAAGGTTTTTCGACCCCTTGCCGATCCAATAAAAGTCCAGTCACTGGCGATAAAATCCCAAAAACAAATGTCATCGAAAATAAAACATAGCCAGTCTGTAATGGGTCATAACCATTAATCGTCTGCAAATAAAGCGGGATACAAAATAAAATACTTAAATAACTATACGTATAAAAAAATCGGATAAGATTGATCACCCAATAGCGTTGATTTCGAAATAATTGAAAATCAATGAGCGGTTTTTTTGAACGCTTCTCGGTTTGATAAAATAAAACAAGAAAAGCAGCGCCTATTGCCATAGCGCTCCAAAGTAGGTGCGATTTAAAACCCCATTCACCAAACTCATTGAGCGCTAGTAACCACAGTAATAACCCGATCCCCAACCAAGTGACACCAACATAATCAACCAAAGATTGCGCATAGGCTTTTTGATCCTTCGGGTAAAAAAGCAAGATTAAACCAATCGCAGCCAGACCTAACGGAACGTTAATGATAAAAATCCATCGCCAACTGAAATAAGTGAGAATAACACCACCTAGCGTGGGGCCTAAGGCTTGTGAAAGCCCTGCAACTGTCATATAGCATCCCAACGCGAATCCACGTTTATGGCTCGGAAATACGCTGGTCACAATTACGATACCTAATGAAATCGTAAAGGCAAATCCAAGCCCTTGTAAACCACGTGCAGCAATCAATACCCATTGATTAGGCGCGAGGCCTGCAATCAATGATGCAATGGTAAATAACGCAATTCCGATTAAATAAACAACTCGTCGCCCTATCAAGTCGGCGAGACGCCCTGAAAAGGTCAGGAAGATCACGCCCATGAGCATGTAAATATTTACAATCCATTGCAATTGACTGAGCGAGGTTTGCCAAACTTTAGCAATCGTCACTAATGCCAAATTGATCACCGTTGCATCGAGATTAATGATAATAGCAACAAGACTGACGGCTAAAAAAATAAGCCATCGATGAGATTGTGCCTGAGTATTGTTAGGCATGCTGACCGCCATTTAAAGGAATAATAGAACCGGTTAGATAATCGGGCGCCGATAAAGCGAGGTAAGAAACTACATTGACGATTTCATCAACAGTTCCTTTTCTTTTTATGTGCGTATCATTCATTGCTTTTTGTTGTCGCTCCATTGTTACACGAGAGGACATTGGCGATTCAAAAATACCGGGATCGACTCCGATGATAACAACGCCCTTGTTCGATAAAGATTTCGAAATAGATCGAACGAGCCCATTTAATCCTGCTTTCGCAACACCATAACCAATATCTTGACTCCCCACATGGGCGGCAGTAGATCCCACAATAACAGCGCGAATGGTTTTTCCTTCTTTAAGTCCTCGAGCAATCATTTTTGAAATAAATAAAGAGACTCCGACTAAATTAACTTGAAGGCTATTGATAAAGTCTTTCTCATTAAATTCGTTATTGGAAAAAGACGCCTCTGAAAATACACCGACTGCGGTAATAATTGTAATGTTCTCGTATTCTGAAAAGGGTGTTTTTTGTAAGCTTTTCTCAATATTCGCTTGAGAGCGTAAATCACAGGATGCGTATCCGATCAACTCATGATTATCCGATTCTGCCTGTTGATCCATTCCAAAAACAGGTTCTTGCAGCTGTATGAGATGGCTGACTAATGCACGGCCTAAATGTCCATGAGCACCTAACAAAACAATTAATCTCTTTTTCACGCCATTCCCTCCTCTTGATTTAAAATGTCGTCAAATTCCATCAAATGACCGAACTGATTTTTCTTTGATAATAAATAAGGTCGTAAACGCTTATCTGGAATGATCGATGGAATGAGCTCTAATGCATCGATCCCATGCTCCATTAGAAAATCTTTCTTTTGTGGGTTATTGCTAATTAAGCGTACTTGTTTAATCCCCAAATCTTTTAGAATTAAAACGCTGGCTAAAAAATCCCTTTTATCGGGTTTTTGACCGAGATGCTCAAAGGCTTCAAAAGAGGTTTTTTGACATTCATCCATCACGACAAAACTTTTCAATTTGGATACGAACCCATGCCCTCGTCCTTCATGATCGAATTGATAAATGATCAACCCACCCTCTTGGGCGATTTTCTTCATTGCCTCTTTTAATTGCCAGGAACAATCACAACGAGCACAGTGGAAAATATCGCCGGTAAAACAAGCGGAATTAATACGTAACAATATCGGTGCTTGAGGACAAACAATATCGCCCTTATAGATTAAAGCACATTCTTTTTGTTCAGCGCCTTGCTGCATTAAGTAGCCACCCAGCTTTAGATCCAATCCCTCCTCCGTACGTAAATCCACGGCTAAGATTTTATCGATGATTTTTAACGTTTTGGGCATACAATCCTCTTCATTTTGCAGTATCACTTATTTGTTATACTATTTTTTATGCATTATCTTCTTTGTTTTATAAAAGTAATTTTCAGCATCTGCTTTTGCAATGATTGATACAATCTGATCCCACAGCACGGGCGATCCTTTTTCAATGGACTTATTGTTTTTTAATACCTGATCTTTAGTAATTTTGTTTTTCTTCCAGCTTTTTCCTTCTGTTAAATAATTGTGGAGTACAGGCATGAAACGATCAATGGCTCGAGCGAATTTGGCTTCTTTGCTCTTCCCTGCTTCAAACTCTAGCCATAATTTCAAAAAATAACTTGCTTGCTTTTTAGGTAATGTGCCAAAAATTCCTTGGGCGGCTAGTTTTTCTCGAGCGGCTCTGGTTTTGTCTTTAAGCGCCTTATATAAAAGCGCATCTCCCACTTCGATTTCTGCAATATCATGAATAAGAAGCATCAGCACTACTTTACTCATATCAGGAGACCCTTTTGCATAATCACTCAATACGAGAGCCGCAATGGCTGCATGCCAACTGTGTTCTGCGGAATTCTCTGTTCGACTCTGATCTAAGAGAAATGATTGCCGAAACACTTGTTTGAGTTGATCAAGAATTTGAATAAATTGGATTTGCTTGTCGAGTTGATTTGTTTTTGACATAAAAAATATGATTATTTTTTAATTATAGTGATCGCATAAACTCCTTTTCTTACTTTTTTTATCTTCCCTGCCTTAGATAAAGAGAATAGCCGATTAGACACCCAACTTCTTTTTTGGATAACCTTGTGTTTTCTATAAAGCCCTATAAGAATTTCATCTATCGTTAAATCATTTTTATCGAAAAATAATTCCAGTATTTTTCCATCATTAGCATTAAGATTTTTCTTTTTCAGCTCTTTTTTTAACTCTTGCGGCAAATCATCAACGCTAGAAACATCAAATATATTGTTTTTCATGCAGCTACTTCCTGTATAAATTTATTAGAATTTGCATTCTATCATATAAATTATATTTCACAACCATCTGATTTAATCCTCTTATTTAAAACAATATTCTATATTGATTTTTATCCGCTGTTACATTGCGTTACATAAAATTAGCGCGAGATATAAATATAACTTATTGTAATAAGTGATCATTTATCGAAGATGGTCTATAAGATTTTAAAAAACATCGCATCCCGTTACATAAAAATCAGGCGAAAATTGGCTCGTACCTAGCGCTTTTTTTAGAAACTGTATTCGTTACCGCCAACTTAACTAATTTTGATTCGATGGCGTCACGAATAATCCTTGAAGCAATTGGATAATTTCTTTCTTCAATATTCAACCTCTCTCGCAATGAAGCATTTGTCAGATAACTGTGTGAAACGTATTGAAGAACGGCATGCTGATAACAGGCTTGAATTCTTTCCTCTCTGTTCATCGCTGAAAAATCTTTTGGGCCATATAGTATGGTAATCGTGCTGTGTTCAGTAGCCCTTATCCCCAAGGCCGGCAATCTCAGCGCTTCAATGTTAGAAACAACTTTGTCAATCCCACTTCCGCGTTCTTCGCAAATATTCATACGTCTCATTAGAGCTGCTAAAATTTCATTTCTTGATCTAGGGGATTCGTCTATAAAACGAAGTGGATTTATTAACGGCGTGCCGGGATTCGACACCTCTATGCGATTAGAAAAAATTTCAACCATCGGCCCAGCGCCAGTAATACTAAAATCTTGGTGAATAAGTGCATTGGCGACAAGTTCTCGAATAGCAATTCTTGGATAAACCCTAATTTCTTTTCGGAGCGCTTCTTTGATTTCTTCATTTTGGGGCAAATGATTATCAATGTATGCAATCGCCTCTTCAAATCCTACGGCATACCCTTTATTTAAACAGAACTCTCTTTCTGTTTCGATACGGTTCTGGCCTCGATAGATAATAATACGTAAAGCCTTCCGGGATAAACGATCAAATTTACTTAATTCTCTCGCAAATAAAATGGCACCAAGATTTGTCACATTATATTTATCTCCTATCACTGGAGAAATGACCCTCTCTGAAATTAATCGCTCTAAAATAGCCGCCCTATTTTCCGGCAACGGCAGCTTAAGTAGCACAAAAAAACTGGGATAATCGATTAAAGTTAAAATATCGTCCGAAGCAACCCCTTTTTTCGAGAGTCCAGTTTCAAAAGTAATTTCCTCGAAAATTCTCCAAAGCGCTCTCTCTTTTTCCGGGTAGTCATGTAGTTTTTTCGTGTAGCTACCAATTCGGATATAATCTATATTTGAAAACTGAACTGGCTTATTTTGTGCGGCTGGAATCTCAAATATAACAACCTGAACCCCATCCATTTCTCCATCAAGAATTTTAACATCAAGTCTTGGACTGAGCCTTTGCAATAACCAACCCTCAAGATCCTCATTCCCTATCTTTTTCTTTTTTGGCAAAAAATTCGTTCCAACTATGTTATGAGTCCCATCTTCTATACCCCATACAATATAACCAAAATCTTTCCCGACTAACGCTGCTGAATTAGACAAAGCAGAAATATTCTTTCCAATTTTCTCAGGATCATCAACGCTCTGCTTAAATTCGACCCACTCTGTTTCTGTCGAGAGATTAGTTAACTTATTAACAATATCTTTGATTCTATCATTCACGGATTATCCGCCTTTGGATGATTTTTTAAATGCTCGTCTGAATTTGTTGATACAAAATCTCCAATATAAGACCAGATCTTTTGTTTAATGACTGCGAGCTCTTCTGCTGCTGTCTCTTGCCTGTATTTAACGGCATTCTTATCGTAAACACAACTAAGAATTTCCGATGTGATTGCAAGAATACGCAATATATTTTCCGAGTTTTTAGCAGCCAAATCCTTTCGTCTTTGATCCATGAGATCTTCTGGTTTATTTTGCACTTGATGAAATCTAAGTCCAATTTCGACCATCTCTGAGGCTATTCCTGAGAGAGGCTTCTCTGCTTCATCAGCGATCTGTTGCAGCTCCTTAGTAATTTCATCGGTCAACGTAATACTAATTCTTGGCATAATAGTTTTCCTATATTTATATTCAATGGTTGGAGCAAAAGAAAACATCCATGCTTTTGATGTGGTCAACTTATCATGACCTCAATTTCGGGTTTCTGGAAAGACCATACAAAAGCATAATCAATATGAAGTCACATTAACACGCCTGCTGTAAAACAAAAATTTAGATTTGATTTTAACTGATTATTGACCAGGTCGAGGAAATGATCGAGAGGATGGATTGTTTGATGGTCTTAATATGATAACATCACAGGGATCCTTTCTTTCTGAAGGTTCACGACCGCGAGTTTGAATAACTTCGCAATATTCTATCGCATAAGCTATTTGATTACCAAACCCCTTTTCACTCTGAATAATTGCTCTTATTTCTTTAGGGCTAACATTTACGCCTAAAATATAGCCTCCATCTGGATAGCCGCAACGTTTCCCTCTTATAAACCACTCAGCGTCGGTGGGAGAAAGAAAGATTTTAGCCCAACCGCATTTTAAATCTATAGCAACAGATCTATCTTTATCCCCAGAAAAATAATCTTTTATTACAATAGGCCTATCAGAATCACAAATCGCTACAAAACAGGTGGCTTCAGGATATTCAAATTGAGGTATAGGTTCTGCGTAATATTTATTGGAGAAAAATTCAAACATAGATAGGCAATCCCCTTTAATGTATCGGAAATTTTACTTCAAAAACAACAGGGACCGCAACAGTTTCTTCTGGGAAATAGGCATTCTGAACTTCCCTCTTTTGTCGCATTATTCTTTGTTTTCTTGCTCGTTCTTCTACAAATTCAATTATCTTGGAAACAACTTGGTCATTTAGTTCGTCTAAAAATCTTACCACAGCTTCGACTGGAGGAATCGTGCAATAACGAATTTGACCACCAGGGGTTAGAACTTGTTGCCAATTAACAAAAGTACCATCAGCTCGCTTTCCGCTTCCTTTTTCTATTTCTTTGTCTAAACACTCACGATCTTGCGGATCAAGATCAACAAGCTCCCCTCTACCATCTAACAATTGAACATTATTAGCTCGTACATAATAAATTGGCACGCTGTAAGACAAAGCCTCATGACGTGAATATGGCTTACTGGCCACATAAAAACTAGGGGTTAATGCCACAGTTGTACCTAACTCTTCGTGAGCTTTTTTTCTCGCAAAGTGTTCTAACCAACGGGTTGGGCTCCTACTTTCTTCACTCATCATTATTTGTGTTGGATCTAAAAATGCTCCATATCGAAAAGATTGTAACGTAGTTGTGTTAAAAGGAAGGACTCTAACCAAACAATTTTGAACATAATGGTGTTGCAACCAATCTCTTAGCTGATCTTTGTTCGCTATTATACAGTTTAAAATAAGCGCAACTCCTCCGCAAAAATCTTCTAAGATGGGAGCGACACAACGTAATTCTCCTTTTTTAGTTAACAGGTACAGTAAATTACGAGACGGTATCAAAGCCTTACCATCTAACATGCCTTCTATACCCAAAAGCACAGAAAAATTTATAGGGGTTTGACTGAGAATGCTAAATCCACCTGTATCTCGTTGCAAAGATTCAGTCGCAGCAATATTTTCTGGATTTATAATTGGATTAAAAGCATTTTCTAGATCAACAGGAACCATCTGTTTTCCATTGGCTACACAAGTAGCCAGCACATTTTCTGCATGCATATCGCCAATTTTTAAAACATAAAAAGCGGCAAATAACATGCCGCATTGCTTGGAAAAAAACTCTAAATCTCTAAATTCAGTTGTTACACAATCATATTTTTTATCAGAACCTGTCGTAACAGCATCCCTTATCATTTTTAAGATATTTTGCTCCAGTCTGTTCTGAAGTTCTACGACTTGAGATTCTCTCCTAGAAGGTGAAAGATTTCCGAAACATTTTATCACTATTTCGTTTAAATCGAGTTCAGGATAAGGCTCACATTTAATTACTTGTTTATAACCATAGGCATCCTTTGGATTCTCTAGTCCACGCGGAATCATGAGATAGGTGGGTAATTTTACTTCTCCAGACAACATATCATTAATTAATTCAAAACAACTTTCTGTCAAGAGATAAGAAGGATCGATTTGACGTAACAAAGACACATGCCCTGCAATAACAGTTTCTATGGCTATAGAAGAAGGTTTGTAAATTAGCTCTTCCTGTATAAGGATTGGTCCAGCAGAATATTGAAATGCTAATTTCATCACTTGTTTCCCAAATCTATGAGCATCTGATTCAAGTAACTTTGCTGCTGTCAGTTTTAAGTTATGTAGTTGCGGAGGAATAGGTACTGAATTTAATACACATATAGCGTCTAATATTAAAGGGCGATCTTCTGAAACACGTCTTAGCATTAATTCCATATTAATTATAAATTGAACGGCTATAACATCGATAACCGTTGCAGGATGATTTATTAACTTCACGTCTGCGCCAGGCGGTAAAAAAGGTGGTAACAATGATGGTAACAAATGTTCTATTTCGGTTTCTCGACTAAAATTAAGATCTGCTTTACCAAGAAAATGTTTAACAAGACCTTCGGAATTAAGTCTTTGGAAATAAACATCCAATGCTTCGCTGGAGGCTTCTGAGGACATTTTTTGAGGATTAATTTTATGTGTGCTTCTATACTGTTTTAAATCCTCATTAACAAACAATAATAAAACGTTATCTAACGTCGTCGCTAATGATTGAATGATCCCAGGAACAGCTTGGCTCGCGAAACAATAATCTTCTTTTGAGAATAAATTTCTGCACTGTAAAAGATAGGGTCGGTAAGCATCGGCCATTACTCGATGACAAACATGAAGACTTAAACCCTCAAATCCATATGGAAACATATAAATATATACTCATTTACATAAATAAAGACGCTTACACTATCACACTTTTCTCTTCTCATAATCGAAATTTATTTTAGGTTAAAAAGATAAATAGCCAAAAATTATCAAACATCATTTTAAAAAAATCATTAATGGGTGCTGCGCTACTGCAGCACTTCTTTTCAAAAGTGCTGTACACCTGCTGCAGTATGATTTTAACATTATGATTTAACAACAAAAAGTAAGTGCTGCACTTCTGCATCACCCTGATGCGCTTGTGCTGCACTAAAATCACAGTATGCAAAATTGATAAAAATTAATTACAACGAAAATCCATCATTTCATGTTTTTAATCAATGAGTTATCGATTAAGGCAACTTGTTGCGAGGGGTGTGCTGTTTTATCTTAGCCACCGGCTAAGATAGATGGGAACAAAAGCGGTTATTCACCTATTCTTTCCAGCTAAGAAATCTTAAAAATTATTTTATTAGGATAAGCCAATTTCACATTCGGCGATTGAGATTGCAACTTTTGTTCGTAAGCATGATGAAGAATCAAAGATTTCAAAATCCCGCTTAAGGATATGGAGCCTTACGTAAAAAACAAAAGTTGATCCCTAGATTATCTATACGAAACAATCGATTTTTTAATCTCTATGCTCTTAAAACCATTTTGCTCTAAAAACAATCCTACTATTGGAACAATGTTTTTATTTCTTGGCCCAAACATAACGGAGCCCAGTAGACCAGGAATATCCTTAAAATCGATTTCCATAAATGGTTTAATAATCCCCGCATTTACTTTAAAAGACTTCACATATCTCCCCAGTATTTTGTCAGCGGGGAAAATGCGATTGGGCGTTACCATAATTCTCCATTCTTTTTCTTCGACAAATCCTTTATTTTTAAAAATAAAAGATAAATGACATAAATTTATCGCTGCGTTTACAATACCGTCACTCGTGCTTTGTCTACGAAAATATAATTTGAATGGAAGCAATTCCCATTGAGGCAAAATTTCGTCAAATATACCGTTATCGACTTCGATTAAACCAATTTTTACACAGATTCTAATTAAAATATCTTGTAACTGATCATCATATACAACTGGATTTAACACAAAAATGGGATCGCCTCCTCCCATCAAATGGGTTTGCTCCTTAAACTTAATATTCAAGCCTTTACATAACGTATCTACAGTAAGCCCTATTGAAAATCCCGCCGCATCTTCAGCATAACTTCGCCATTGGCTTAATAAATCTCCATTCTCTGATAAACAAAAAATATAAGGTGATCCGCAATCGAGGTTCAAATTATAACTGTCGTACATCTTCCTTAAAGCTGGCTGGAGATTTTGACCCTTAGATTGATTTTCAATATCTTGAAAAATCACGCCAGCTTTATTTTTACCCCATATTATTTCTGCAGAATCGTTTGTATATAACGCTTCCGAAACATGTATTTTCTTGGATTCGATAATTTTATAAAATGAATTCACAGCACAATAATGGTACAGCAAATTAGGCGGTGCTTTTGTATAGCCTTGGCTACTGCATAATTCACATGCTTCTTTAATTAAAGAAATTATCTCTTCCACTTTTTTTTGCATTATTCACCTCTAAAAACACTTAAGATAAACGTTCATCTTTTTAATTTTATACTAAGGGTATCAGCTCAACCATTGCTGTAGTCTTTTAGTCCTTTTATTTCCTTCTTTTAAATCTCCACTTCCGCCAAAAGTAAAACAGCGATTATCTAGAAGTAGGTGTTGCATCCACTGCTGGCGCTAAAGCTGACGATGCTGGCGCAACTTCCTTTTTCGCTCCTTCACCATCTTGCTGACTTCTAAACAGTCCCTGCGCAACAACAGCAGGCGGTCTTTCTAAAGCTGGGGCTTGCTTCTCCGCAAACATTTTTAAAGCTACTTCTCTTTCTTCGACACAACGATTTTGTTTTAGGGTAGCCTTACCTTCAGGATTAATTGCACTATCGGGTATACCATCAATATATACTGCCCGATGCTTATACAAACAAAGTATAGTCATTTGTTCATCATTTAATTTTCCAATACTTGCAAGCTCCTGCGCAGCATTGCGCACGATTTGATTCGCCCCATCTGGACCATGCTGTACACCACATGAATATAAAATCTGATCGATTATTTCGGTATTCAATAAATGTACTGCATTAGCCGTTGTGCGAACCGGCGTAAAATTTGTTTTTATGATAAATTTATCTTGTGCTTTGACAAAATTGTCTTGATGAGACATTTCAATCCATTTCCGATCAAAAACATCAGATCCAATAGCTAAACCAGCAAAATCTCGCTCTATTACCGGGTTTTCATGAAGAAACTTTTGCAGAGTTCCTATTTCAGGCGCAGATGCAAGTTGATGCCTTCCATAACTTTTTCCTCTAGGATCTTTCTTCGTTTTTCCTCTGTCTAAATATCCACTAGAAATATGACAAGCTCCAGGTCGGCAACACTTCCCATCACAATTATCATGGTGGCGACCTGATGTTTCAAACAATGCTGAAAGTGTATCAATTCTTGCATTTTTATCATCTCGACTTGAGGATGCTGCTACACTTGCAGATGCGGTTACAGTAGGTGGTAGCGGTTGTATTGGCCTGGGAGGCGCTTTTTTTAATTCGTTTAAAGTTAATAGGTCGTCTAATGCGCGTTTATATTCATCAATGGTATCCAAGCGTTCTGACTGACTGACTATTTTTTTACCATAAAAAGCCGCGCAAAAATCAGCGCCATAACGAGACACCTCGTCTACATAGGGATTAAATGTACTAGAATCATAACAATGCGAACAATTACCTTGCTCTATTATCACCGCATGACACCGTTGGTATGCTTTTTCAAATTTAGAAAGATTAGGGGTTTTTCCCTTTTTTATGGCTTTTCCACAATCAATAAGTGCTTGTTGCAAATCTTGGAAACATTTGATTCCATCTAAAATTTCTAGCTGTCCCCGAGTATAAGCAGGTGGTCGCGGAATATCAAAACCTACTCTAACATGATCTTGTATAAACTTTCCTATAAAGTTTCCAATGACTTCTAAATCAGTAGGTATCGATGGAAGCACTTGCCGTACAGATTGAAAAAAAGGAACACTGCCTCCTGATAGGGGTGGCGGTATCGATGAGGACGAAGCAGTAGGTGCGGATGGGCTAGCAGCACATGGTATTGCTGATCGAAATAATTCAGCTTCTCGATCTCTCCTATTTTGCATACCTACGTGCTTACTACGATTAGATCGATATTGAATTTCGTCTGCGGCTGATGTGTAAGCTCCAGTACGTATATAAGTTGTCAAACTTTGTCCCAACATAGCAGGAGTTAATGCGACTGAAATGACAGAAGCCTGCTGCTCAGGTGCAAGTTTATCAAAATGTTGCTGACCTAATTTATTAATGCAAATTTGAGCAGTTTCGCAGATAACATGATCTTCCAGATCTTGAGCCTGCTTAACAGTAAGTGGCGCACCCGCTAGCGTGGCTTCAAAATTAATTCCTAAACTTTGGCAAATACTTGATGCATCAGGCCTAGTTAAATTGAAACCAGTAGCAATTGTTGGAATATCTTTATGATCTCGATAAGCGGTTCTCTCTGGTGAACGACCTGATTGTTCTGCGGCTCTTACTTGGTTACGAACAAGCTCCACGTTTTTTATTCTTGATAAAACGCTATTGTTAGGCATATTTTCTCCGATTAAATTTAGCTAATCTGAATGCAATTCACTCACTGTAACCACAATGAACCCCTTGTCTAGACCATTTTTACGTTAAATTTAGCAAAAAATCATTATATCAGCTAACTTTGGTGGCAATAACGCCTGTTATAAGAGAATGGCTATCATGCCTCGATGTTTGAGGTACGCGTTTTGGATTAAGTGAAGGGAAAAATGGAAATTGTTGTGAGGCTAAACCTGTTGCCAGCAATTTTTCTCTATGCCTCACTCCTCCTGCACTATCAATTGAGGCTTCTCTATGTTTGTGTTTTCCTAAAAATGTGAATGCACCGGGAGCAATTTTTCTCTGCGAACTGCTTGCTAAATCATGTTGTACGGCAGGCGCTTTCGATTCAACTTCCATTAAATGCGAACTGTCGCCTAGATCAACGCCTTTTTGAGCCACTTCAAGTTCACTTTGTTTAGGATTAATGAATTTCACTTCTTCTGCTTTAGCCCATTTTTTCTTTACTCTATCCATACCATAAGAAAATACTTTTTGAACCGCCGGCTGAAAAAAAGCACTTTTCATTTCACTTACAAGTTGGTCATTCATCCTGCTTTTTACTTCAGTTACATATCTATGAGCTTCTATTCCAAATTGTTCACGTTGCACATCAGTTTTTTGCGTGCTTTTACCACTAGCTCTCCATGAATTTGTTTTTTTCGTTATTTCCGCATTCAAATTTAATATGCATTTCCTACAATCGTGGAAAATACTTTCAAGCTCAAATCGCCTTAATCCAGTTTGGCATGCTTGTATCAATGAGGCATAATTAGAAAAATCATCACAATGAGCGGATAGATCGCCTACTACACTTCTCACAAAAGTGAATACATGATGCGTCGCCGCAAGGCGTTCGCGTTCCAATACTTGATATAAGTGTTTAACCTCTCTCCAAGCTTGACCTTCAGCAAAGGTTCCACCTTCTTCATAGCTAGCTTCATATAATGAAATCATATTTTTTTCTAATGTTGAAAGTTCTTGACCCAAAAAATTATTAATTCGATCAAGAAAGTTTTTTAGTATGTATTTATAAACACTATCAAAAGCTTGCCCAGCACCCCAGGTGACTATAGCCATTGCAGCACGAGGAGCTACTTTTTTGCACGTTTCCTTAGCTAGGGTTTTACCAAATAATGTCAAATTACTTCTCACTGACCCTGCACAACAAATTTTTTGCACTTCATGTACTTCAGCAACAACTGCCTGAGTTCCCTGTGCTGCTTTTTTTGCCTTCCTGACTCGTTCTGCCCAAACCCCTACTCCAACGCACGTAGCAGAAAGAGCGACGTTGATAACTTTATTTTGTAAATAATTTTTCCAACTAAAATCTTGATTCATCATGGCAACTATAGCGTACAAGATATCATTAAATCCCTCTCCTACTAATGCATTCCCAATGGGTACACCTATCCCACCAGAATATATCTCAATTGCAACGCCCGCTATAATTTGCGCCACACCTAACATAGCCACTGAAAAAGCACCCCAATTCCACCATGGTTTTTGTTCTGCAAATTGGATTATGTCGCTAAATAATATTTCTTGAAATTGACGTATTTCAGGAGGAAATTCACCAGTTTGAAAAAACGCCTCTATACTTTGATAACTGACTTTGATTTTTGGTAAGGTTTTTAATTTACCTATTGCCATATCAAAAGCAGTCATGATATCTGTTAAATATCTTTCACAATTATCCTTTCCATATTTTTCAATAATCATCGCACGTAAGCTTTCTTTTAGCTGATTAGTACGTGCTTCGATTGCATCCTGAGTGGCGGCATTTCGTAATGGAAATACTATCGTAGGTTGTTTGATAATCCCCTTCATAATGAGACTATTAAATCCTAGCTCTACTTCTTTCGCAGTCATTCCTTCAAAATTAAAATCTCGTTGCTCAACACTTCTTTCACGAAAATCAGAATGCCCAACTTTACTCTTTAATAAATCAAAACACCTACATGAATTAACGTCTGTAGGATCTCGCGTTAGGAATTTTTCACGCAAACCATTTTCTCTTGTAACAAATAGAGTATCCCCTTCTATAAAAACTTTTTTACTGACTCTGAAATTTTTTGCCAGTCCAGGATTGGAACGAACAAAATCATATAAGCGTGCACTTTGTTCTTTATCATCCACCCCAAATTTATATAAAAACATTTCTGACTGTATAGGCACTCCAATAATTTCATCGATTGCGTGAACATGTATATGATGTAAATCTATCTCTTTCCGCATTTGATCCTCATAATGACTGCTATCTGCTCCTTGTTGAATACGCTGACGATTAGCAGCAGTTAAAAGCGTTAAGGAGTGTGAAAGTTCAATTATCCTTTTTTCCATTAAAAATTTAGCTTTTTGTAAATGCCTTTTTACACTCTGTTTTTCTGCATCCGGTTTTTCCTCAAGTAAACACGCAGCTTTATAATAATGAGCTTTTTCACTAAATTCTTGATTAGCTTCGATCAGCTTATCAAAACAAATAACAGCCTTATCAAAACCCTTATGCGTTTTATAATACATGCCGAGCCTATGTATTTCTTCAAATTGAGTAATCAATTTGAAAACATCAGTACGTCGTGATAATTCGAGCATCTTTTGAGAAAATTGTTCGAATTCTGGAAGAAACATTTCTAATAAAGCAGCAGTAGATTGAGTGCGCGCATCTTTTTTACTACTATTAAGAGTTTTCAGTTTGGTTTCGATTTTATCCAGCCAAAATGCCCAATGATTTTGTAAACTCAATAATTGCAATTGCCGATAATCCTTTTCTTCTGTCGCTAAAACAGTTTTTACTTGAGCACATAATACTTTGTACCTTTTTAATAACTCTTCTTGAATTTCAATATGTGGCAATTCTAAGATTTCTGCTTCTTTTAATCTCACTCGTTCCAAATCATCTACTAAATCTTCTAAATCACCCATTTGCACAGCAGCTTCAGCTGATAACAATTGTTGATGAGTACTACAAAGAATAAATTTTCCACTGCCATTTTCACCTTTTCTTGATGCACGTCCAAAAGCTTGATCTTTTACTCTCGTGTTAGGTGGCATAAAAGTAACGATAACATGTAAGCCACCATTCCTTTCTACTTCAGAAGACACTTTTAAATCAGTGCCGCGCCCTGCTAAATTTGTCGCTATGATTACATCTTTGCCCTGCAAAGGCTTTTGATCAGTACCAATATCAAATGTTTGCTCAGATTTCATATATTTAAAACGAATAAGACCATAATGATGTTGTTCTTCACAAGCCTTCAGACGTTTAGAAATTAATTTGGCATATTTTATACTTTCACAAATAACTAATAGGGCTCTTGGGTTTTCACCATTTAAATGTGAAATGATCTCATGTTCAGTTTGAGCCAACCATTCTTCTTCAGTACTACAAATCAATCCTTCATCTTCAATAAAAAACCGTTGTTTAGTTCTCGGCAAATGAAAAACAAGTTCAAAATGATAAGCTTTTCTCAACAAGTTTCGGGAATCAAATGAACCCAACGTGCCTGATAAACCAATAATTTCATCATAACGCCTAAAATAGGAGTAATTGGACATAAAGACAGCCTTTAAACTTGTTGCGGTTAGTCTGTCAGAATGTTTAAGTTGTAAAAATTGATGTAGCCCATCTTCCCATTGTGTTGATGTTTCAGACACGCCTGTATCTTTATCAATAATGCAAATTCCATGCTTTGTAGTATAAGGATCATCAGCTTCGAGTCTACGTGCGATAAAGGCATTGTGTATCCATGTTTCCAATTTTAAATTAACAAATTCTTGTAAAGTGCTGGGAATAACAATACCGCCCTGTTCAATACTATCCTGTATACAAAGCATAATATCTTCCACATACTTTTCTTCCTGATTTGGATCGACATCACTTGCATTCACCGCGTTCCAAATATGCAAAAATATGTCTCGTAAAAAACCCAATTCATTTATTGGATGAGATAAATAAAGCACATGCTGACATTTATCCAGCATCATCGAATCAACTTCATCCAGAATTAAACAGTTACATCCTCTGCCCATCCTAATTTCTTCATCGAAAAATTCATCGGATAAAATATCGGCCTGAAAGCTTCCCACATCTCCATAAACAACATGATGGTTATAACTCTTTTTTCTGCTTTCTGTCGTTTTACGGGATTCTTCATCACTATTAGTGGCAGTTTCTAAATTAAATAATGCAAATAAAGGTTGATTAGTTTTCATATCGCGTTGAGCGAGCACACAGGAACTCGTTACAACATCAACATGCTTTCCTGTTAATGCTTTAAAAATCGCACACATCGCTACAATAAGCGTTTTCCCTTCTCCGGTTGCAATTTGGCCGAGTTTATTAATTTTTTGATTAATATCTTTTGTAAACAACCAAAGCGCAATAAGCTGCGTCAAATGTGGCTCAAAATTGAATTTAAGCTTAACGGCTCTGCAAATAACCGCGACAACCTCATGCGGATTTCTACGAACAACTTCCAGATTAACAAGCCTCGCCCATTGGCTTATATTTTCCTCGCTGAACTCTGCTATCGGCATTGCCAAAGTTAAAATTTCAGAACGGCTTGTTACTTTAGTTCGAATGGTTGTAATGTCTTGTTTTAATGTTTCAAGAAAACCATCAACCCCTTCAATATTCTGAAAATTGGTAGATCGCATTGCTTCTAGCAACTCAGGCAAACTCAACATTCTATTTTTTGAGCTTCGAGTATAAATCATCAAAATATTTTCCCATCCAGCTATGGGTACAGTTCTTATTTGCCGTAACACTTCTGCAGCGAGCATCAACCGGCCATCAGCAATTTTTCCTAACATAGCGCACACTTGTTCACATTCAGTAGGTGTTGCCATTGGCCCGCATCGAGAATGCACAATATCTAATAATTCAGTCAATATTGCTAATCCAAATCGGCTTTCAATGCTGTGTATATAAGAACGCTTGCGAGCAACAACCGGTAATTGTGTTAATAATAATGAAGTTTCTAGAATATGCTTAAATGCAAATAGCGGTTGCTTACTTAAATGCGGAACATCGATAATAGTTCTATCCGTCGTATCTATTTTTTGAAGTAATTCAAGAGTCGCTTTGAATTCATCCCAGGTTATTTCCAATAAACTATTTTGTAATTCTAAAACTTTAATGCGCAAAATTCGTAATATTTCTGGTTTTTTTTGAATTCTTTTAAGCAGGGAAAATACTTCCATGTCTTTACCAGGGAAAATTCTCTGTAAATAAAGCTGTAAAGTTTCAAATACAGTCACATCTAACCAATGTTGTGGTTTTAAACTCAGGAAAAGATTAACAGCAAAAGAAGTATTATTTAGTTCTACTAAATTGTTAAATATTTCATTTAAATCTTTTAATGCAAAGGGAATATTTTCAAAATTCAATTTCGCCAAAATGATTCTCAAACATTTAACAGTGGTATTTCTCTTAAACGTCTCTAGGAATTTATGACAGCACATTGCAAATGATTCTAATTGATCTTCTTCGTCATCATCTTCATCGTCTACTGAATCAAGTGGGAATTTTTGTACAAGCTGTTGATATGCTGCTATTTCTTCTCCGTCAACACTGCTTTCAACATAAACATCTCGGTATAGTAAACGTTCTAAATGCGCCTTCGCCCGCTCTTGGACTACATGAAGTGAATGGCTCGTAAAATCTTGCTCTTGGGCTAGCGCTGATAAATTCCTCTCAATCTCTGAACAATATTCATCAACATTAATATTCGCTCCAAGCAACCAATAAAAAAATTCATTACAAAAACCATTACTGAAACTATCAGTCTCTTCATCTTCTTCCATAGCAACTTGTGCTCGAAAGCGCTCTTGGAATTCCTTCACTTTTTTATAGGGTTCAACTTTAGCTATTAATCTTCTTAAAAATTGCTTTTGTTTAACGGTATACTGCTGTCCATTGATAGCCAGATCACGCGTAATATCCGCATGCAATGATTCGAAAACCTGCGCATCCATATGACTGCTTAAAGTGCACAACAAAGTAAGATAATCCACTTCGCAATTAAGTTTTCGAGCAGTGCTTTTTAGCGATTTACAAAATCTTGTTCTCCCTTTTTTTTGATTTTTGCTATATCCATGTTCTAATTCCAAACACATCCCGATATCTGGCAGGATATTTTGTAAAATAAATTTTATTTGTATGGGATCAAATTCTTTTGCCTCATACTGGTGTAATAAATTAATAACCGTTCGCTTTAATTTTATACCTGTATCTGGCGACATGGATTGACTGATAACTTGTACATTAATTCGCTCGAACGCCGCTTCTAATTCTGTTGCATAAACAACATTGATTTGTTGTAGACCAACTTCAGCTGCTTTTAACAAAACACTGGGATCGTGAGCCGGCTTCTCATCCACCTGGCTTTTCATAGAATGACTTACATCGTCCGATACATCTGAACTTACATCTGTTTCTACTTCATAACCAGCCACTCGAGTTGCATTTACAGCATGCTCAGTGTAAAAGCTTTTGAGCCAGCTGATTTTTCGTTGATACAATTCACCAATTTCGTATTTAATTTTTTCTAAAAATGTTCGTTTTTCACCAATTTGTTTTTGTCTTTCACTACTGCGAACTATTTCTTCTTCATAATGAGTATCTTGTGCTTCTAACGTTGTTTTCAAAGCTACCTGACTGCCTAGCTCTGCTTGCAAAGAGGAATGATCGTCGTGGTCCAGCATGACTTGCGCGACATCAATAGAACTTCCTGATCTCATTTCTACGCTTTCATGATCAATACGTGGCTTAGCTATTGCTTTAGTTTTAATATCATCTCTAGTAGTAAACTCTTGTGGTGATACGCCCGACTGAGCTTGCTGACATGGCGCTTGTTTTACCGCTTCTTCTGTTTTCAGAACATGAAGATCAGCACTATCCCAACCAAAAGAATGATGTACATTTTCTTTTTCTAGCAGCCCTCTTTTATGGATATATTCACCGCGCCAACCCCAACCTCGAGAAAGCCACGCATACCCATCATCTACGCCATCAATACCAGCTTTTCCACCCTCTCCACCGATTCCACATTTACCATTTTCACCTTGTCTACCATTTATACCTCGTTCTTCATGCAATAGTGTTTGATGTCCTCGTCTATCAACTTGATAGACCAAAATATTTCCACCAAATCCACCTTCACCACCGTGCCCAGCTCGCCCTCCATTGCCGCCACATTTTCCTGGTGAGGCGTGTGTACCTGGATCAAGAGCTACGACGTCAGTAGTTCCAGAAAGCTCTTTAGCCTTGCCATCCTTACCATCATAACCATCCTGGCCTTTCCCACCATTTCCACCATCTTGCCCATTTGAACCATCACCACCATTGGCTACCGTCGTCAATCCATCCAAATTAACAAAGCTAGTCGCTTTTAAACAGATATTTCCCGCACTCTCGCCTGCTGGCCCAGGCTCCCCATCCTCGCCATTTAATCCAAGATTACCATCTTTGGCTTTTGTATTAACATATTGAGAAGCATTGTGCCCAGAAACATCCATAGTGTGCTTTGTAAGCACTTCTATTTTTGCTGCAAAAATAGCAATATTTTTGCCCCGCCACCGTTCGTCGGTTAAATCACAATCAACATAGACTGTTCCTCTTGCAATTATTTTGGCACCACTTTTGCTCTGCAGAATGGGAAGGTTTAATTCAGGACGACTAAGTAATTCACTGAGCAAAAAATGATTCCCAGAAAATTCTAGTATGTCGTTCGTTCTATCACATACCACTGGTGGCTCGATATTAGCGCTGATAATTTTCTTTAAAGTTTCTAAATCTTTATCTTTATAGGGCTGGTCAGGATTTCTAATATATTTGGTTAAATCCGCACTCACTAACAAATCACCATCTAAAAGTTGCAACAATTGAGAAAAAGCAGTTTCTAAATTAGATGACGCTAATATGACTTGTAATTGTTGCTTGCTTGTTTGCGCTTTGTAAGTTGATAAGACCAAAGGCAAAGTATCGCAACAAAATTCTACCCACGCTTTTCTTTCAAGATGAGAGCTATTCATTTGTAGTGATAGTTCACCAACTTTCTTTGTTACATCACTAATTTGTTGATGAAGATCTTGTCTTTCTTGTTGCAGCGTTTGAAATGCTTCCTGTTCTTCAGTGATCTTGCGTTTGACTTCATCTTCTCTTTCACTAGCCACATGTTGAGCTGCCTCGGCGATTAAATCTAAAAATATTATCTTTAGGTCTTTAATGATAAAAACTAATACATCGCCACATCTTTTGACAAGGTCATCTAGTTCATTAAGATTTGCTCTTATTTCAGGCGCAGCATCTAAAGATTGGATAAAAGGAGCTGCTACTTCTGATACAGATTGAGCCTGAGTGATTCTTTCGATTTCTTGAGTGATTACGGTTAATAACTGTTTTTCATCTACATCCTGAACTAATTTTTCATAATAACGATCAACAGCTCCACACTCAAGCAAAGCTGCAATAAGTCTCCCCGCTCGTTCTCTAGCAAGTGATAGATTTTTTGGCATAAAAACAATAATTATCTACACGCAGGTGTTGCATCAACCGCTGGGGCTGATGATGATGCTGGTGCAACTTCTTTTTTCGCTTCTTCACCATCTTGCTGACTTCTAAACATCCCTTGCGCAACAACAGCAGGTGGTCTTTCTAAAGCTGGAGATTGTTTTTCTGCAAACATTTTTAAAGCGGCTTCTCTTTCTTCAACACAACGATTTTGTTTTAGTTGATTTTTACACTCAGGACTGATTTTAGTATCGGGTATACCATCAATATATGCTGCTCGATGTTTGTATACACAAAGTATAGTCATTTGTTCATCATTTAATTTTCCCGTGCTTTCAAGTTCACGAGCAGCATTACGCACGATTTGGTTTGCACCACCTGGACCATGTTGTACCCCACATGAATATAAAATCTGATCAATTATTTCGGTATTCAATAAGTGTACTTCATTAGCGGTTTTACGAACCGGGGTAAAATTTGTTTTTACAATAAATTTATCTTGTGCTTTAACAAAATTATCCTGATGAGACATTTCTATCCACTTACGATCAAAAGCATCAGATCCGATAGCTAAACCAGAAAAATCACGTTCGATTACTGGGTTATCATGAAGAAATCTTTGCAAAGTTCCTATCTCAGACGCAGATGCAAATTGATGTCTTCCATAACTTTTTCCTCCAGGATCTTTTTTCGTTTTTCCTCTGTCTAAATACCCACTAGAAATACAACAAGCTCCAGGTTGACAACACTTACCATCACAATTGTCATGGTGACGGCCCGATGTTTCAAATAATGCTGAAAGTGTATCAATTCTTGCGTATCTATCATCCCGACTTGAAGAGGCAGCAACACTTGCGGATGCAACTACAGTGGGTGGAGGCGGAATTGGTACCGAAGAAGGAGGCGGCGGCTGTATCCTTTGTTTTTTAGAGGCCAAAACGCGTACTTCATCCAATATTGCTTGATCCGCTTCAAGTCGATATTTAGCTTCTAACACTCGTTCAAGTTTTTCTCTGGTTTTTTTTAAAGGATCATGCCAAGTCCAGGATTTATGAAGTTTAGAACACATTTCCTGATATTCTCTAAGTTTCACATTATAATCCGCTAAACTAGCATTATGTTGTTGTTTAAAAGAATCAACTATAATATCAACATCTATATTTCTTCCCTGTAAATCTCTCAATCTAGTTTGATTTTCTACCGTTCGAGCACTACTTATACGTCTTTGTGCTTCCACATCTCCTATTTCTAATCCATGTTCTAAAAAAAATGCTTGCTCCTGAAAATCACGGGCACGATCCATCATATGCCAAACACCATCCCGCATCTGCTGCGTACTATCCTCACCCACAGTAACACCAAACATCATATGCGGCCCAACAGGAATAGTACCGCTTGAACCAGCGCTACTTGAACCAGGATTAACATGGAAGTATGTTTTAGCTACTGCTTCTGGCGGCAGATCACGATAATCATCAGCTCGAGAATGTTTACCTTTTCCCATAATTCATAACCTCATTTTTTCATCAAGAAGAAACACCAATAATATACAGTATTAATTTAAAAAAATCAGTACGCTATACTGATTTTCACATCGTCGCTTAGCTTTTCCAGAAGATAAAGCAAATTTTTTTCTGCGCCCTGTTTAGGCTATTGCAAATTTTCTGAGCTCTAAATTTTGGCAAAAATTGGGGTGTATTTGAGACGGCGAAAATCCTTTGCATTGTGGGGATTTTGTGTGGATAAGTTATCATTTGTGGAAACTTTGCAACGGAATATTCTCATATCAATATTAACAAAACCAACAAATTATAAATTTCAAATGCGATTCATTACCTCCAGCGCTAAGGGTTCAGATAATGCGGGCGCCGCATCGCCCAATAAGGCATGTCGTGTGATATACGGTTCAAAAAAACACTTTAATCGAGTCGATAAATAATCATTCGGATGATCGATTGCATTAAGAATATCGCCTAAAGTGTAGTTATTCTGAAATTGCTCGAATATTATTATTGGATAAAAATAAAATCAATCTTCCAAATCATCCACTGTATATGGACGATAAAATTCTTCAGGGCGAATGAGCCCTGCAATAATATGCTCTTTGTCAAAAATACGTTTAACCGTTTCGCTCACTAATAAATTACCGATATATTCTTGATCTCGCGCGATATGATGAACACCCATGCAGCCAGGTTTATAAGTCAGGTATTTCCAAGAATAAATAAAACTGTCATCCGGCATCGGTATCTTGTTATACTTTGACTTCTCAAAATCTATCCCAACAATCGTATGAGTTGCATTTAGCAATTGATATCCTTCAAGTTCGCCATCCGCACACATCACTTTCGCATCAAGAAATTGAACATCGTTTGGTGCTAAATCTTCTAAAATTTTCCGGATGCGTTGATTCACCAGAGGAATCAGCGAACTATTGGGTAAACAATCATATTTGGACATGTTTTTTTTTGTCGAGCGGAAAATAATAATAGCTGGTTTGTTAAATTCACCTGCTTTTAAACTCCTTCCTTCCTCAAGCAAAAATCGATCCGGCGAAGAATCTCTATCATATCTACCCATTAACTTATTAGGATAATTTTCCTGTACCGCTTCCCATAAATAAATCATAGTTCACCTCTTACCATCTAACCGCACCCGGTCTTTGATGTTTATTCAATGCTATCTTCCCCCCTAGAAATTCTTGGCGAATTTCTAACAACATACCCCTAAGCGCCGCTCGATATTGATCTCTCGACCAACTTGCAGATTTACCTCTTCTAACAATATCATGCATTTTTTTTGCTATCTCCACACTATAACCTTTGCAATGCTTTTTATAGTGTATCGTCATCGTCGGATGCACTTTTTCATTTTCAGGCAAATATACCATGTTCGCTATTGACTGAACATCAAACCCAGCTAATTTGAGTAGCTCATGATCTTTGGTCGCATCATTAGTTGGGCTAATAATATGATGTCGTTGAAATCCTTGGATTGCCGCCATACGACTAAATGCTTTTTCTGCTTCTCCATCTAATCCAAGCGCTTGCACTCTCGCATTAAACTCTTCAGCTAATTCTACACCTCTCAACGTCTCATCAAACAATCTCGCCGCCGCAGCTTCTTTCGATGCTTTTTCTTCAAAAAATCTCGGCGAATGAGGTCTGCGTTCACTGGGCCCGCCTTTATCATCTCCTGAAGTAGGCTCATCGTCTGAGGGTTCTTCTCCTCGAGCATTCGGATCTTTGGGCGGCTTTTTTCCTCCGTCATCAGATCCACCAGCACCACTCTGGCTCGACCCTCCATCTCTCGGTGGTTGACGACTACCTCCTCCGGACGATGCACTCGCAGCAGCTGCGGCCGATGCTTCTCTTTCTGCCGCCACTTTAGCTTTTGCCGCAGCTTTGATCGATTCAATATTTTCTCCGCGTGCTCGCGCTTCAACTAAAGTATCATACGCCGATTGCAGCAATCTCATATGCGTCAGATACCCTATTCCTGCGCCAGGAATGCTCGGCGTTGCGTCACTTCTCGCACCAACAATATACGACATATCCACTCGACATTGGGTCGGTTGTGTAAACGCGCCAGCAATCATCGACGCCCATAAAGGATTTTGCGGCTCTATCATCTCTATTCTTGGTTCAACGTGAACACCGCCATAAACCAAACGAGAGCTCATCCCGCCCACATCGTGCCGAACATCCGCTGGCACCCATAAACATCTCCCCGTTAAATCAACATCGGTTTCTCGCTTACGTACACCCAACTGATCATAACTCGACTCTAAGCGTCTTCGCCCTTGGATATGATTTCGAAGCTCTTGCTTTTCTTCTTCGACAATTCTCCCGACCCGAGCAACCCCCTCTTCAACATCCGCTTTATATTTAGACATCTGCTTCTGCGTTGTATCCGTTGCAATACGTGACAACGCGCTTGAATCTCCGCGTAATGCAGCTTCAATATCGTTGCCCGGAAATAATCCTTGTATTTGCCGCTTCCCTTCTGAAATTGTGATATCCGCTAATTGGGACGCCAATAATGACCCATCTCCATTGATAAAGCCTTCGACAAGTCGATTATAAGTATAGTCGC
>Ga0209319_1000592_pt1 | contig 42781 bp, 44 predicted proteins | sample RifGroE2_FD_184000 | JGI IMG/M metagenome (GOLD analysis project Ga0209319, IMG submission 184000) | Groundwater microbial communities from Rifle, Colorado - Groundwater E2 (SPAdes) (version 2) | ecosystem: Environmental > Aquatic > Deep subsurface > Groundwater | place: Rifle, Colorado, United...
TCAAGCGCCACCTTAGCTTTAAAACTTGCACTATGTTTTTTGCGACTCATTTATGCCTCCTCGCTCTTATTATTTTGGAGGCAAAATTATATCTTAGCTAGTGGTCCGAATTTATGGGTTCATTATAAAGTAAGTAATTAAGCTTGTGAAATTTTAAAATTTGAAGCTTTGTTAATGAATTTTCTAATTACTGAAAAATTTGTCGATGGGAGATAAAGTGAATAACTTCAAAAAATTATTATATCGCTTCCTTTTTTTCTTTTCATTTTTTTCTTTGTGTGCAATGGAATCAGAGTCGGATGATGTAAATGAATGTCCGATATGTTGCTCTGAATTTAAGGAAAGTGGCGATGTTGATGATTCAGAGGAATTAGTTAAAGACATTGTGACTGGAGATAAGCTTTTTGTAGGTTGTGATGCGCGTCATAGATATTGTGCTGAATGTATTGCGGGTTGGATTCATTCGCGTGCGAAGGGAGGGGAAAGAGCAACATGTCCTTTTTGTCGTAAAGATTTGCGTGAAACAACACCGTCCGTTCCTTATTGCCTTATTGCTTCTCTTGAAGAGTATAGAAAAGTTTTTCCCTGTCAATCTCCTTATTTGTTGGAATATGCGAGGATGGGCGATTTGGCGAATCTCGGTCTTTTATTAAGAAGACCATATATCGATGTAAATGTGGTTGATGAAGAAGGGAATGCTTCACTTATATTAGCAGCAAAGTTGCAAAGGCTTTCTGTTGTTGAGAGATTATTAAAGCATCCTGACATTGATGTAAATAAGTGTAATGCTGCTGGAGAAACGGCTCTTGCAGCTGCGGAGCACAAAGGATATTCGGTTGTTGTTGATAAATTATTGTCAGATCCTCGAATTGAAATAAGTGTTCATGATCCTATTGGGGCGAGATGGCTTGAGATTGCTGCAAAAAAAGGCAATCTGTTGTGCGTAGAACAATTATTACTCCACCCAAGTGTTGGGGTAAATAGTCGTAATGAACAAGGGGCTACCCCTCTTATTGAGGCTATCAAAGCTAGCCAAGAAACTGTTGTTAAAAGGTTGTTAGCTGATCCACGTGTAGATGTAGATATAAGCGATAGTAATGGTGGTACGTTAATTATGTGGGCAGCTTTGGCAGGAAATAGGGCAATTTTAGAGATGCTGTTATCGGATGATAGAATTGATTTGAAGAAATATGATTCCAAGGGTTACACGCCGCTTATGTGTGGGGTATTAGGGGGCCATAAGGAAATAGTAGAAAAACTGTTAGCTTATCCAGAAATTGATATTAATGAACAAATTCATAATGGATATACCCCCCTTATGTTAGCTGCAGAAAGTGGAAAACTCGAGGTATTAAAATGTTTATTGGACGACCCAGAAATTAGGGTAAATTCGGTTAATAAAGAAGGTTTTTCTGCGCTTATGCTTGCTTGCCATAATCGGCGAATTATGGAAGTAGAAAAACTTTTAGAGTATCCTTATATTGGTCTAAATGTGCGGAATGAGAAGGGTGAGACAGCTCTTTTATTAGCGGTTAACGCAGAAAGTGTTGAAGTTGTACAAAAATTATTAAATGCGGGAGCTGATGCAAATATTGCGAATGAGCAAGGAATTACTCCTTTCATGCTTGCTTGTCATAAAGGAAATATAGGAATTGCACGAAAATTGTTATTTCATTTTCATATTGATTTTAATGCTCAATGTAAAATTACGCGAAAAACAGCTCTGATGTTTGCGTGCCAATCTGGAAAAACTGAAATTGTTGAACTTTTATTAGGAAATCGAGATATCAATCCTAATTTATGCGATCTTGATGGAGAATCAGCATTAGTTTTAGCTGCGCGCAATGGACATGTAGAAGTTGTTGGTAAATTAATAAGACATCTTGCCATTGATATAAATGAACAACATAAAAAGAGTGGTTATACTCCTCTTATGGTTGCAGTGAGAAATGGTCATTTGGGGGTAGCTTGGAGATTGCTGCGACATCCAGATATTGATATAACGTTAAAAGATTTTAGCGGGGACACGATACTTGATATTGTACAGCAAGAGGGAAACCAAGCTATCACAAATCTTTTTGAGCAATTTTTAAAAATAAAAAAGAAGAAACATCATTGTGTTGTTCAATAATATTCATTTTGCTTAATTTAACGCTGAATACTAAAAAATATTCAGCGTTTTTTTCTTATTATCCGGAGATGTAAACCAATCTTTTTGTAATTTTTGAGCAATTTTTCAAAGTGAAATATTTCGATTTTAAATAGACTTTTTGAAATTAATTTGCTACGCTAAAAAAGGTAAAAAAAGTCTTATTTGGGAGGTTAAAAATGATTTCTTGGAATAAATTATTATTGAGTCTTTTATTTCTCGGCTCTTTTGCTTCAATGTTTGCAATGGAAGAGTCTGAGCGAGGAGATTCAGATCAGTTAGAGCAGACAGGAAAGAGATCGTCAGATAAGTCAGAAGAAGTTGGTGCTGATGATGAGAGTTCAGTATGTCCTGTTTGTCTGGAAAGACAATTTGATGTAACAGGCAAACAACTTTTTGGTTGTGATGAGAAGCATGGGTATTGTAGTGATTGTATGGTTAAGATGTTACACGCAAGTGCATCAGGTGGCAGAGAGGCATGTTGTCCTCATTGTAGAGCTGTTTTATTGGGAGAAATAGATGTTCCTTCCCTTAATGCTGAAATTGAAAAGTATAGATCATTAATGCGTGTCTGGAAAGACGAGAATGGGGATATTTGGACCAAGGTGCGAGATGGGATGTCTCTACAAAATGCGTTTTTTGCTGCTGTAGATGGAAATCGCCCTGCTTTAGTAAAATTATTAGTGAATAATTCTCTCGTTGATGTTAACGCTCCGAATGCTTTTGAGCAGACTGAACTTATGGTTGCGGCATACTATGGGATGAGTGAAGTTGTGAGCATTTTATTAACTAAATCTGATATTGAGATTAATGTCCGAGATAATCATGGCACGACAGCGCTTATGTATGCATTGTTGCATGGGCACTTGTCGGTGGTGCAAATATTGTTAAATGACGCTCGGTTAGATTTTAAGAGCGACGAAAATGGTTTGAGAGCCTGCTCTTTAGCGGCGCGAAAAGGGCAGCGTGAGATTTTTAAAGTATTATTGGATAGAGCGGTAGTTGAATATAGGGGTGAAGGCTGGTCAAAAATTATGATAGTTTCCCTATTGGGTCTGACAGGTTTTTTAAGGGAGTTTTTTGAAGAGATGGGCCCGGAAGAAATCAATGTCCAAGATCGTTTTGGCAGGACTGTCCTTATGTTGGCTGCACAAAATGGAAGAGATGAAGTGATTGTGCAGTTATTAGGAAATGTAAGAATTGATGTGAATAAACGGAATAGGGTTGGTAATACCGCTCTGATGGTTGCAGCACAGGGTGGGCACCAAGAAGTTGTGAAAGTATTGTTGGCGGATAAAAGAGTTGCTGTAAATAAACGTAATAAGTATGGTGAGACCGCTCTGATAATTGCAGCACAGCGTGGGCACCAGGAAGTTGTGAAAGTTTTGTTGGCAGATAAAAGAGTCGATGTAAGTATAAAAGACATTAATGAGGCAACAGCTCTTATGCGTGCGGCACAGTGTGGGTATCCAGAAGTTGTGAAGGTATTGTTGGCAGATAAAAGATTTGATGTAAATGCAAAAATGAGTGATGGGGTAACAGCTCTTATGCTTGCGGCACAGCGTGGGCATCCAGAGGTTGTGAAGGTGTTGTTGGCAGATAAAAGAGTTGATGTTGATGTAAATGCCCAAATGAATGATGGGAAAACAGCTCTTATTGTTGCGGCGCAGTATGGGCATCCAGAAGTTGTGAAAGTGCTGTTGGCAGATAAAAGAGTTGATGTAAGTGCAAAAAGCGATCATGAAGTGACAGCTTTTGTGGCTGCAGCATATTATGGGCACCCAGAGGTTGTGAAAGTGTTGTTGGCAGATAAAAGAGTTGATGTAAGTGCAAAAATGAGTGATGGGGCAACAGCTCTTATTGTTGCAGCATACTATGGGCATGAAGAAGTTGTGAACGTGTTGTTGACGGATGAAAGAGTTAATATAAATGCAAAAAGTAATGACGGGACAACAGCTCTTATGGTTGCAGCACAGCGTGGGCATATAGAGATTGTGAGGGTGTTTCTTTCAGATGAAAGGATTGAGGTAAATGCAAAAAAGAATGATGGGACAACAGCTCTTATGGTTGCAGTGCAGCGTGGGCATACAGAGATTGTGAAACTCCTGTTGACAGGGAGTGATGTAAGTGAAATAAATTACTACGGTTTTACGCCCTTGATGATTGCAGTAGAAATGGGGTATCCAGAAGTTGTGAAAGTGTTATTGGCAGATGAAAGAGTTAATGTAAATGAAAGACTTGATAGACGGTCAACTCTTATGCGTTTAGCTTGTGATGGATCTATAGAATTTGTGAAAAAATTGCTCGCAGATAAAAAAGTCAGTAAAAGCTTAAAAGAAAAGGAAGGTTTTACAGCTCTTATGATTGCCTCATATCATGGTCATGCAGAGGTTGTGAGAGTGTTATTGGCAGATGAAAGAGTTGATGTAAATATAATAAATAATAAGAAGGATACGGCTCTAAATATTGCAGTACAACGGGGGCATAGAGAAGTTGCGAACCTGTTACTTCGAAAGGGCTTGTAAAACAGGCGTGAATAACGCCATTAAATTTCTGTGAGCATAAACATTTGCGCTTAAAACAACCAGCGCATTTTTTGAAGTATGGTCCAAATTAGTTCTTAAAGTTAATTAGATATATTTTCGATTTTTGAGTTCTTGTGGTAGATATTCTTGATACGTGCTGTCTTCTAATGGTGTATATTTATATCCTTTTGCATAACCTAATTCTTGCATAAGTTTTGTTGGCGCATTGCGCAAATGCATCGGGACAGGCAAATTGCCATATGCCACGACATCTTTTTTTGCTCTTCCGTATGCAAAATAAGCGTGCACGTTCTTTTTTGCTTTTGAAAGATAGATAACAAGTTGTGTCAGGTGGACGTTGCATTCTGGCATGCCGAGTTTATGACAGGCATCAAATGTTGCGTTAGCTAATACCATGGCAAAATTATCAGCTAAGCCGACATCTTCTGATGCAAAGCGTAAAAGTCTGCGTGCAACGTAAATAGGATCTTCTCCGCCTTCAAGCATGCGTGCGAGCCAATATACTGCACCATTTGCATCGCCTCCGCGCATTGATTTGTGGAGTGCTGAAATAATGTTGTAATGTTCTTCACCAGTTTTGTCGTAATAAAGATGCGATTTCTGTAAAACTTTTTTGATGAGATCTATCGTAATAATTTCTGATTGTTCCGATGCGGTTTCAAGCGTATTGAGTGCCATGCGCGCATCACCATTGGCAAGGTGTGATACGTGAAGAATAATTTCATCGCTTATTTGTATATTTCGGTTGCCAAGACCGCATTCTTTGTCTGCAAGAGCTTGTTTAAGAATTTTTTGAATGTCTTCTGCTTCTAACTTGTTTAAAACTAAAACACGTGTTCGTGAGATGAGTGCCGATATTACTTCAAAGCTTGGATTTTCCGTTGTTGCACCGATTAATGTTATTGTTCCCTTTTCAACATGTGGCAAAAGGGCATCCTGCTGTGTTTTGTTCCAGCGGTGAATCTCATCAATAAAAAGAATAGTTTTTTTGCTAAAAAGTGTATGTTCTTGTGCGCGTGCTATTACTGCCATCAAATCTTGCTTGCCGCTGTTTACGCCACTTAACTTAACAAATAAAGCTTCAGTTTCATGAGCTATGATTGAAGCAAGTGTTGTTTTGCCTGTTCCCGGAGGGCCCCACAAAATCATTGAAGGAACAAAATCACCTTCAATGGCCTTTTTTAGAAAGCCTTGATCACCAACTAAGTGCTGTTGGCCAAAGAAATGCTCAAGTTTTTTTGGCCGCATGCGTTCAGCCAAGGGAACCTGTTGGTACTTTTTCATAAAATTTTACCTTAATAAAGCGGAGTTGTGCTTTTATTATAGCATAAAACGTATGGAATGAGTTTCTTTTTCTTTTTTTGTTACACTTAAAAAGATGAAATAAAAGGCGCATGTTTTTTGAAAAGTAAGATGATAAGTATTACTGAATAAGATATATATAAAAATTTTTTATATAAGGAAGTGGAATGCATAATATAGTCTTTTTGGTTGGCATGTTAAAAGGAACACCATGGTGGGTTTACGTGATATTTATATGGCTTATGGTACGCGGGATTCAAGGTTTATATGCTCGCAGCATTTCGCTTTATCGTGTCTTTATTTTGCCGCTTGTTTTTTTAGTATTAACACTTATTCCTTTTTTTAAAGGAGTGACATCATTTTTAACTGTTGCGTGGTATGGTAGTGCACTTTTACTCGGTTTAGTGAGTGGTCTTCTTTTAACAATGCGTGATAATGTTTTAGTTGATAAAAAAAGAAAACTTATAACAGTTCCTGGGAGTGTTGTTACATTAGTGTTGGTAAGTTTAATTTTTATTGTGCGTTATTATCTTGGTTATAATGTAGCGGTTTATCCAGGATTTAAAGAGACGATGATGTTTTTTATATTGAGTTTTGGTTTTGGAGGATTTATTGAAGGATTTACGTGGGGGCGCGCTTTATGTTATGTATATAAATATATTAAGTTTCCTTACTTAAATAAGGAATAACTGAAAGGTTTACATGAATTTTTTTAAAAAAGCAGTTGCATGGTACAAACGGCCAAAATCCAAAACGGAAGATCTTTTTGAGTTTCTTTTTATTTTTGTGCCGATTGCATTTTTAATTCGCACCGTGGGATTTGGTCTTTACAAAGTTCCCACAGGTTCAGCAGAAACCACAATATTAACGGGTGAAGGATTCTTTGCTGATAAATTTACGCCATTATTCGGCAATCTTAAACATGGTGATCTTATTACCATTAATGATCCTCTTTATAATTATTCAAGCAATCCCATTATTAATTTGTGGCAAATGTATGTGTGGGGTCCTTCAAATTGGACAAAGCGTATTATTGGAGTTCCGGGTGATCATATTAAAGGTGTTATTGAAGATGGTAAACCGGTAATTTATCGTAATGGAAAAAAGATTGATGAGCCATATCTTAATCAATACCCCATTATTTTAACGGCCAATCCAGATAGAACACACCAAGTTTATTTGAAATCATTTGATCCTAATAAACCATTTGAAGAACAGCCATTTTATCGGATACATGAGGATGAGGTTAAATTTGGTAAAATGATTGCAAACAAAATGAATGAACCTGATATTCGTTATCCAAATACTCCAAATCCTGATAAAGGGATATTTGGTGATCGTAAAGGCAAAACGTATGATGAATTTGATGTTCATCTTGGACCTGATGAATATTGGGGAATGGGTGATAATCGTCAAGGAAGTTTAGATTCCCGTGCATGGGGGCCAGTAAAACGTAAACTTATTCACGGAAAGATTCTGTTTCGTATTTGGTCACACGATGATGATGATCATTCATGGATGATCTTAGATCTACTTCTTCATCCCATTGATTTCTGGAAACGGATGCGTTGGGGACGTTGCTTGAATCTTGTAAAATAATTAAGGCGATAAAGTTTCAATTTGGATGAAAGTTGCGTTTTCCATTAAAAGTTAATTATTCTGGTATTGTCTCTCGCAATTAAAACTAACAAATTTTTAATGAGCTGGTATCTTAAAAGAAACTTACTCATGAGAAGAAGGAATCATTATGAATTATTTTAAAAAAGCTGTTGCGTGGTATAAACGGCCAAAATCAAGAACTGAAGATCTTTTTGAGTTTCTTTTTATTTTTATACCGATTGCATTTTTGATTCGCACCTTTGGATTTGGTCTTTATAAAGTTCCGACTTGTTCAATGGAAATAACGATGTTAACGGGCGAAGGATTTTTTGCAGATAAATTTACACCATTATTTAGCAACCTTAAGCATGGTGATATCATTTCTTTTAATGATCCATTATTTAATTATTCTCAAAACCCGCTTTTAAATGTGTGGCAAATGTATGTGTGGGGACCAGCTAATTGGACCAAGCGTGTCATTGGAATGCCCGGTGATCATATTCAAGGCGTTATTGAAGATGGTAAACCGGTTGTTTATCGTAATGGTCAAAAACTTGATGAACCATATCTTAATCAGTATCCGATTATTGAAACAGCGAATCCCGATAGAGCGCGACCGGTTTATCCTAAAACATATGTTCCCAATGTGGCATTTGAAGATCAGCCATTTTATAGAATGAACAATGATGAAATAAAATTAGGAAAAATGGTTATGAAGCGAAATAATCAACCTGATGTTCGTTATCCAGGTACACCAAATCCTGATTTAGGTGTAAGTGGTATTCGAAAAGGAAAACCTTATGATGAATATGATATTCATCTTGGTCCAGATGAGTTTTGGATGATGGGTGACAATCGTCAAGGAAGTTTAGATTCACGTGCATGGGGCCCATTAAAACGCAAACTTATTCATGGCAAGATTGTATTCAGAATCTGGTCTCATGATGACGATGATAATTCGTGGATGATCTTTGATCTTCTTTTCCATCCAATAGATTTCTGGAAGCGGATGCGTTGGAGTCGTTGTTTAAATTTTGTGAAATAAATTAAAAGAGCCCTGAGCAATTAAGATTCAGGGCTCTTTTTTATGTTAAGCGTTTACTTGTTCAACGTAGGATGTAAAGGTATTGATGCGAATTTAGGTTTAGCATTAAATTCCTTTACACTGGTCATTATTTTCTCATGTATCAAAAAAAGGATTAATAATGAAAAAAAGTTTAATTTTTAGTGTTCTTTTATGTCAGTGTTTTACGTTCAATGCAGCTGTTATCTTTTGGGATTTAGGAGGTACCTTGCTCTTGCATGATGTGAGACAAAAGATTGGTCTTCAGATTCGTACTGAAATAATGAAGTGCTTTCGTGCTTTTAATGAGATACTTCCGCACGCAAAGACTCCTTACAATGTTTATTCAGATGATGGTAAAACACCGTTAGCTCCTATTTTAGTAGATTTTCTTAATGGCTTTCTCACTTCTGAAGATGTGACAAATTTATATAAAAAATGGCATATAGGACATTCAGATTATTTTGCTTCGTTAGCAGAGGAAGCAATTTTTAATAAGATCTTTGATTTAGGGTTTAATCCAACAGCAATTGTTGAAATAAGTAATCCTTCGTCACTTGTTTCTTTGTTGCGAAAGGTTGTTCAAAAAAGAGATATTCATGGTAATAAATGTCATATAAACATTATTCTTTCAAATTGGGCAAAAGAATCAATCGAGCCATTTAAGAAAAAATTTAGTAAATCAATCATGATTTATATGGATGAAGCAGTGTTTTCAGGAGAGATTCATATGTCAAAGCCGCATCATTCAATTTATGATTATTGTTATCGGCTTATTTGTGAAAAATTTCCTCAACAACTCAAGGAGCCATTTTTCTTCATTGATGATCAAGAAGTTAATCTAGAAAGCGCACGAAAAAACAAACATCATACCTTTATCGGCGCGCTTCCTCGTCAAGCACAAGAAACGTTTGAAGAGTATAAGGTTATTTAATGAACGGTTATTTTTTAAACTATCGACTTGTTAATCAATTTTTTTAGCCATAAAATCTTGACCGTCTTGATGTCCAATGAGTTTGATAATTTTTCCATCGGCACCTTTAATAAACGAAATTTGCAAAGGAACATAATTATTAAAAAATTTAGTTTCAGATTCTGGGAAAAGTTCATCTGCTGATTGTCCGGTAGCCTTAACAAACAAACGATCATTCTTTTTTTTTATTGTAACCATAAGATTAGGCTTCAATTCGTATTGGCCAACATAAGCATCATACAAAGATATATCAATTTTAATTGCTTTTCGAGGAAATTCGTAATGTTTGCCAAATATAATTGCAGCTAAATCATCTCCCATTCGCTTGACTGGCGCTGAGTTGCTGTCAAAATTACTTAGAATAATGATGCAAATATCATCATCTATAAAACGCATAATGATTGTTGCACAATCAAACCAACCACCCGTATGCGAGAAACAACGATGTCCGTGAATATGCGTAATGCGCCAGCCTAACCCATAATCATCGAGATATGGTTTCCATAATTGTTCACGTAAATCAGATGAGATAAGTTTGTCTGTATACAAGGCCCGATCCCATAGATATAAGTTTTCGATGGTTGAATACAGAGCTCCCGAACCAATATCAACAGATGGATCATAATAAGCAGCATTTTCTAAATTTGTGTCTGTTTTGTGGTAACCCTGTGCGCGATGCATAATTAATGGTTTAGTATGTAGCAATCCGGTATCATTCATACCAAGAGGTTTGAAGATATGTTCTTGTAAAAATTTTTCATAACTTTTACCTGAAAGTTTTTCGATAATTGCCGCAAGAATCGTATAACCAGTGTTGCTGTACTTAAATTTACTTCCTGGTGTAAATTCAAGAGGCTTATTTTTAACCCAATCAATTATATCTGCAATTGTTACCGGTTTGCTGTAATCAAAATTAGTGGTTGTTGTGACTGTTGCTGATTTGCGATAATCGAATTCAATAGATTCTTCGTGATCTGGCGTTCCTGACGTGTGCGTTAATAGTTGGTAGACAGTAATTTCTTTACCGTGTGAACAGTCAGACAATATTGAAGCAACAGTATCAGTCAATTTTAACTTGCCTTCTTGCACAAGCTGCATAATCGCCATCGATGTAAATTGTTTGGTAATTGATCCAATGTCGAATTTTGTTTGTGGTGTGTTGGGAACCATGTGCTCATAATTAGTCATCCCGTACCCTTTGCAGAGCAAGACTGTTTCTTCTTGGGCAACTAAAACTGATCCACTGAATAATCCTAAATTAGCATATGATTGGACATAGTTATTGAGTTTAGCGCTGACACTGAAGTAACGAGTATAAATACCATAAATTCCAAATGAACAGAAGGCGATAATTCCCAAACTGATAAAAATTATTTTTAATGAACGCATATTAATTTTCTCCTTTAAAAGGGCGTTGATGTTATTATATAACTCATTAAGCGTTATATTCAAAAAAACCGTTTCATTAATGTTTGTTTTTTAATTTAAACAGTTCTGTAGGAATTGTAACCATATGCTTTTGTTGGCAAATTGAGTTTTGTAATAACTGTTATCAATATGACAATAAGGAAAATAGATTGAGATGCCATGTGCTTTTTTCATCAATTTTCCCGTTGTGTATGCAACGACTGCTTGTTCAATTAATGATTTTTCTTCCTGAAGTAACTGTTTGATATTTTGATCATTGTTTAATTCTTGCGAAAGTTCATCATAAAATGTCCACAAATCTGTATACGTTGGGTGGATGCAGAATACAGGACAACGTTTGCGGGCATGATAGGCAACTGTTTTGATTATTTCAGTACCATATGAATTGAATAAGTATTGTAAAATTTGATCAAGTTTTTCTTTGACGGTTTCTATTTTTGAAAGATCCATCGCGGCTTGTGTGTAACCTTCTGCACCTGTCTGTTTATAATAATGTGAATATTCTTTGATGATCATTTGGACTGTTTCTAAAGGGTTCAATGAGGTTGAAGATAGATTGCTTATAATTTTTTCATAAGGCCAGCCGTCTTTGAGTGCACAATTTTGAGCACCGATGAAATAATGGGTAAAATCGCGTATTTGCCATGCAACTTCAAGCATCGCCATGCCACAAGTGTCGGTTCCAAGAAAATCGAGTTTTTTCCCATCCAACACATGTTGTTTAATATATGAAAGGGTTTGTATCATCTGTTGATTATTCATATATGTTTGAGCAACATTATCTAAAAAAATTCCACGATGGTTTTTATGTTCTTGTTGTATTTTTAGTTGTAATGAGCATTTGAGAGCTTTGTCAGGTTCTGAAAGCCAATTGAATTTTTCAGTTGTTCCTTCTTTTTGCCAAGTTGGATCAAGGATGCCAAATCCATGGTTCCATAAAATTAGGCCGTTGTATGTGGCAGGCACATGTTCTTTAAATGCCCAGTGGGCACTTGTTGCCAAATTTTTTGCCAAAACTGGTCCTAATCTAACCGTGGTATCGAAGATAAGTTTTCCGGTTGAAAGATGGTAACGGTAGGCATATAAAGTTTCTGAATCTGAACGCATCTGTATAAAAACCTGTGCATTATTTCCCTTATATCCCATCATTGCTTCGGTCAGATTTTTAAAGGCGGCGCTATAAAGTTCTTCCATGCCATCCATGTAAATGAGGATGTTCCATTGGGGATTTTTTGTTGCTGCGTTTTGGCCGAAATCGTTAAAAATATGACAACACAAAAATAAATAAAAATAAACTTGAATATTTTTCATCCCTCAGACCCTAAAAGTGATTCTTATTTATCCTTACTAAAATAATGAGATGAAAAACAAGGATGATGAAATTGAAAAAAGTGTTTGATATTATTTTTGCGGGTAATAATTCAAGTAAATAATGGGGAAAAAGAAGGCCCTTATTTTAAGGACCTTCTTTCAATGTTTTATATTGAGTTTTCTTAGTTGAATAGACCAGCTTGTTGAGCAAGCGTAATAGCTACTCTTGAGTTACTTGCGCCTTGACTTAAGGTGTATGGATAAACAAGTTTGCCATTATCACCTTTAACGGGAGCATCAACTTTATAATTGATACAATGATTGTTTAATTTGGCAAGTTCTTTGAGTTTTTGAAAGTGTGTTGCATAGATGAATTGTACACGATCAAAGGTTGCTATTTTATCAACAAATTCGTATGCACACGTTTCTCCGTCTTCTGCTACCGTACCAGTGAAAAGTTCATCAAGAGCAAAGAACAGCTTCTTATCAGTTTCAAGATTCTTGATGCGCCCCAACAGATCTTGTGCGCGCTTAACTTCTGACGCAAACAATGAAAGACCATTTAATAAGTCATCAGAAATATTGAGATATGAATGAATGACATCAAACATGGTCAATTCGAATGATTCTGCTGCTGCAACGCCAAACGTTTGAGCTAAAACAATATTTTGTAGAATTGCTCTTATTGCCGTAGTTTTACCACCAGCATTTGGTCCTGATAAGATAATATGCTTAGCTTCAGAAATACTGCTTGGTACGGCATCCTTAACAAGAACATTCCAGAATGCATTGCTTTGTATCATCGGCTGCGCATTGTCACTATATGTTGCAAAGCAAAATTTGTTAGTCGTTTGTTGCGATTCGATAAATTGAGTTGCTATTGCATTATAAGCATCAATTTCAGCAATACAGGCAAATGTTTCTGCCAAATGATCTTGTTTTTCATATAAGGTATATAAGAATGTTTTAACTGCTGGTGATCTAAAAATGACGGTGTTTTTTGAGCGATATCTTCTATGTTTCAATGCTTGAATGAGTTCAACTCCTTCAGCATTTTGTAAATTGCTCATCTTGAACTGATTGTGAATATCATTATCTTTGCACCGTTGTTCAATCTGTTCGGCGATGGATATTAATTGATTTAATGCATGAAGTTTGAACCGAGCATCACAAGCATTTTTGTATTCTTTTCCGTTTCCATAAGCAAATAGTCCAGTAACCATGATGCCAAGAGCTGTACTGCCATATAATTTTAATACGTCCCAGTTATAAAGACCGTTTGTCATACACCTGTATGCTGCAGGAATAAGATATCGTCCTGTTCCATAGGCAGCACTTCCCATGTAAAACAAGTAAAATCCTTCAAGTAAGCTTCTTCCCTTATCTTCGGTTAAAAGAAATTTAAATGGTTTATAAAGAGGACTTTTTTGTTCTTTTAGTTGGTTGAGGCCTACAATTTCGGGACATGATTTGCCTTTAAAAAAGTCGGACATGAGCTCGATAATAGCTTCTTCGTGTTGTTTTGCTTGATCAAGAAGCTTTTCGACGTCTTTTTTCAATGATGGATTTTCAACTAATATGTGAATAGCTTGTTGTCTGCGGGCAAGAATGGTATCTCTATCTTTCGGACTAACCGGAACACTGAGGGTTTCTGCAATGAAGGTTCTTCCCATTTCAGTTTTGCAAGGAAAGAACTTTGCTATTTCAGGAATATTTAAATCCTTGTAAAGATTAACCGCTTCAGCATAATGAATGTTTTTCTTATTATAAGCAGAAATACCTGTTTCTTCATGAGACATAATCTTCATGATGTTTGTTTTGCCACTTTCATATTCTTCGGAAATCGCACCTAAAAACATGGCAGGCAATAATAGCGATAACAATAAAAGACGTTTTATGAACATAAAACCACCCCTAAACTACTTAAAAGTTTAAATATTTACTTTAATTATAATCATTTAAAAATAGATATCAATTTCTTTTTAAATGATTTTATAAAACTTTTCTGTTTCAAAAGTTTTTATTTCAAGTTTTTTTCGGCATATGCCTTCATGGCTTCTTCCATAAAAGGTACCAGTTCTGGTCGCTTTTTGAGCACTTTGACAATCATTGGCTCCTTTGATTTAAGTTCAGGCCATTTTTCAACAGTTTTTTGAAAATTGCTTATCATACGAGGCAGCATTGTTGCCATGTTGATAAAAAGATCATATGTCACAGGTGTTCCCTGTTTCTCAGAAAGAAGCACAAATTGTTTTATCAGTTTTTGAACTTCTTGACTATCGACGCTCAGTTTTTTATCAAGAGCTTTTGTAAGATTTTTCCAAAATATGGCTTCTTCTTTCTTAAAAGCTTCGCGATTTTCAGGTTTCAAATGTTTAGTTCTTTCATATAAATCATCGTAGAATTTTTGCATCGTAGGATGGCTCTTCATAAAATCGCGATGAAATGCTTGAAACTCTGGCGAATAGTTGTGAAGGCCATAAAAGAGTTCTTTTTCTGTCATGGTTTCTTTTCCTTTCAAATAATTAATCGTTTTATCTATGGTGACCAAGAGCGTCTTCATTCGTTTGATGTTTTTACGCAACACCTCTTTATGAGACGCCAAGGCTTTAATTTGATCAAAATCACTCTGTCCTAAGATTTCTTTGATCTGCTTGAGCTCAAAACCAAGCTCTCTAAAGAAGAGAATTTGCTGCAATATCAAGAGTTCTTTCTCCTGATAGTACCGGTACCCATTCTCTGCAATAAAGGATGGTTTTAGCAGACCAATTTTATCATAGAACCGCAGTGCTCTGATCGTTACACCTGCTAACGTGGCCAACTGATTAACCGTGTAATCCATATTAAAAAACCTTTCGTTTTAATGATCACCATATCCAGGTTACACCATGACGCAGCGTGAGGGTCAAGCGGAATTTTAAAATTTTCGACAAAAAAGTAAGAATAGGCATGAAATTTAATTAAAATGCAGCTTGCAAAACACCTTGGCAATACTATCAATCCCTGGGGGCCCTAAATAGTTTCATATGTATTGAATCAGGATGTTTGTTTGCGTTTAGTTGGGCTACGTGTTAAAATAACCTAACACATAGTATAGGGTTAATTATGATTATAAATCGTCCTTTTTGGCAAGAATTAGTCGAAAATGCTTGGAGACAAAAGAATATTCTCTGGCTTATGGGAGTCAGACGTGCGGGAAAAACTATGCTTTGTCAGAGCCTTTCGGATGTTGAATACTTTGACTGTGAGCGACCACGTGTGAGGCAATTATTTATTGATCCTGAAGGTTTTTTAGATGCGCAAAAAGGTAAAAAAATAGTTTTAGATGAAATTCATCGTTTGGATAATCCATCAGAGATATTAAAGCTTGCCGCAGATCACTATCCTGAGATTAAAATAATTGCAACTGGTTCTTCAACTTTAGGTGCAAGTGCGAAATTTAAAGATACGCTTACTGGTAGAAAAAAAGAGATTTGGTTGACGCCTCTTTTGTTGCAAGAAATGGTTCTTTTTGGAAATGAAGATATTCGTCATAGATTTTTATTTGGTGGGCTGCCATCATTTTTTATGAGTAAACAGTTGCCTGAAGATGATTTTGGCGAATGGATTGATGCCTATTGGGCGAAGGATATTCAAGACTTATTTAGTGTTGGTAAGCGATATTCTTTTCAAAAATTTGCTGAGCTTCTGTTGGCAAATAGCGGCGGATTGTTTGAGGCTACAAGGTATGCGGCACCATGTGAGGTAAGTAGGCAAACAATTGCAAATTATTTGAGCATTTTAGAGGAAACTTTTGTTGTTCAGGTGATTAGGCCTTATTCAACATACAGGCCAACCGAAATTATTATGGCACCAAAAGTATACGGATTTGATACTGGATTTGTTTGTTATGCCAAAGGGTGGAGAATCTTGCGTCAAGAGGATTTGGGGTTGCTTTGGGAACATTGTGTTTTAAATCAAATTTGTGGCCAATTGCAAAAAAAGGAAATCAACTATTGGCGAAACAAAAAAGGAAATGAGATAGATTTTGTTATTGCGATGAAAGACAATAAGTCATTAGCGGCGATAGAATGTAAAATTTACACATTGCAAGTAGCGCAAAGTCGATCGGCAGTCAACGCAATAACTGCAAACTTTGAGGCATTTAGACATTATTATCCACACGGAAAAAATTTTGTTGTGGCATATGATGTTGATCGTTCGTTTGAAAGGCGATACGGGGATATTTTACTAACTTTTGTAAATACACACGATCTGATTAAAGAGCTTGCAAGGCAATAACCGTGTAATCCATATTAAAAAACCTTTCGTTTTAATGATCACCATATCCAGGTTACATCATGACGCAGCGTGAGGGTCAAGCGGAATTTTAAAATTTTCGATGACAGAGTAAAATAACTGAGATTAATTTAAAAGGGCTTTATTTTGAGTCGGATGTTATGGTTTTAATTAAAATGCTTGCATCTTTCCATCCTAAAACACGTGCCTGTTTTCGTACTTGATTTTCGTCGTGAGCATATACAAGGAAAGAGTTTTGTGGATTTGCTTGCGCAAGCTCATTCCAGTAGTTAAGTCCACGAAACGATTCCTGTGTAATCGTTTTACCAGCCTTAATTTCTACAGGATAAAGTTTGACTCCATGGTCTAAAATGCAGTCAACCTCATGTGCTCCACTGCTATCACGCCAAAAATAGAGAGATGGACGAAGTCCTGCATTACAATACTGTTTATAAAAATCTGAAATAATACACGCTTCAAAAAGTGGCCCTTGGAAATGCGAATTTTGCAGTGTTTCCGTAGAATCAATTCGCAAGAGTGAACACGCCAGACCTGTATCAAAGAAATAAAGTTTTGGCGTTTTGATAATACGTTTATTAAAATTTTGGAAATGTGGCTCTAGAAAGAACAAGATATAACTTGCCTCAAGAATCGAAAGCCATTCCCTTGCGGTAGGCGCAGAGATACCGGTTTCTACGGCAAGCGCGTTAACATTGCACAATTGACCAATCCTGCCTGCACACAACTGAATAAATCGATGAAATGTTGTTATGTTTTGAACATTAATCAGTTGGCCAACATCTCGTTGTATATACGATAAAATATATGAAGGATAAAATTCGGTTGGAAGAATATCCTCTGCATAAATTCTTGGATATCCACCAGTAAAAATGAGATTTGGCAAGGAAGTGACCAATTTATTCTCTAAAAGTTCGTTAATAGACAGAGGAAGCAAATTTAATATGCCAACCCTACCAGCCAAGGATTCGGTTATTGCCTTGTTAACTAAAAAATTTTGAGATCCCGTTAGAATAAAATAGCCCGGGCGCTTTTTTTTATCAGCTTCCAACTTGATATATGTGGTCAGTTTGGGCGCATATAGGAATTCATCCAGAATAAGGCCATGGGGATTTTCGTGAGTCAACAAAAAACCTTCAGGATCTTCAAGTGCAAACATTCTGTTAACATCATTATCTAAACTTAAAAATTTATGATTTGGAAAAGTGCTTTGCGCAAGAGTTGTTTTTCCTGATTGTCGTGGCCCAAGAAGTGCAACAACAGGAAACTTTGCATATCGTTTAAGTGTTTTGGTAAGACCACGTGAAAACATAATATTCCTTCATACTCCTCATTAATTTATACCGACAGTTTGAATTAGACAAAAATTTCGATCAATTGGAGCATCTGTTTTAAGGTGTCAGTTTAAAATAGATGCTTTTGAATAAGAAGCTTTTAAATGACAAAAACTCTATTTCTGATACTATTGTTATAGTAGAACTTTAAAAAAAGATATTTAAAATAGCTTTTATAGGCATCAATGCCAAAACTTTTAGGTGTTTTATGAAAAAACGAATTTTGATATGTGCGTTAGCCTATCTGGCAAGTGCGCATTTTTCTGGTATAAAAGCATGTGAAAGAGAAAATTCCGGTACTGAGGATAAAATTATGACGGGGAAGCTTGATCAAGACACTCAATTAACGACTGCCTCTGGCTGTACCTTTACGGTAGAAAAAGGTTGGGAAGTTTCACAATATGATGATATAACAACACTTAAAGAACCGGCGGGTGAGTTGACAGTTACTTTGGTTGAAAATAATGAAAAGACTGCAGAAGAGGCGATTGCCGCAGCATGGAAGAAAATACAACCAGATTTTGCTCGTGCGATTCAATTTAATGTTCCAGGTGTAGCGAGTGATGGGTGGGATGAGATTGTTCAATGTGCCTATGATACGACAACGCAAGAAAGTCTCCTGGTTTTTGCTTTTGCTCGGCGATTTGGTTCAATATGGTATATTGGACTTGTTGAGGGAACAAAAGCCGCCGCAGATCGCCGTGGTGCTGGCCTCGGGTTAATAGCTTCAAGTTTCAAGACCCCTGGGCTACAAGAAGAATCATTTGCAGGTAAAAAAGCGCATGAATTAAATCAGGCGCAATTAAAAGAGTTTATGACATTTGTTGAAGATGCACGCAAACAGTGTGAAGTGCCTGGTGCTGCAATTGGTATTATTCAGAATGGCAAAATTATTTTGGCACAGGGGCTCGGTGTTCGCGAATTGGGTAAGGATGAGGCAGTTACCCCTGAAACACTCTTTATGATTGGTTCAACAACCAAATCACTGACAACACTTATGATGGCTCGCCTTATTGATGAAGGTAAATTTGCTTGGGATACGCCTGTTAGGAGCTTGATGCCTGAATTTTTATTGGGTGATGAAGCAATAACGAAACAGTTGTGTATGAAGCATATGGTCTCTGCAAGTACTGGTATGCCACGGCAAGATGCTGAATTGATGTTTAATTTTGATTGCGCTACCCCTGAATTACGTATTGCTGAAATGCGAGAAATGAAACCAACCACAGGTTTTGGGGAAACGTTTCAGTATAGTAATAGTATGGTGTCTGCTAGCGGATATATTGCTGCACATGCGGCAGATAAAAGCAAAAAACTGGGAGACGCCTATAATTCAGCAATGCAATCACAGGTGTTTGACCCTGTTGGAATGAAATCAACGACGTTTGATTTTAAGGAAGTGGTAAAGCATGATCATGCTGCTCCTCATAATTGCAATCTAAAATTTACCTATATGCCAATGACGGTATCTGATGAATGTTGGGTCGAATCAATTCGTCCAGCTGGAGGCGCGTGGTCAAATGTTATTGATATGGTTAAGTATATGCTGGTGGAATTGAATAAAGGAGTAACTGCCGAGGGCAAAAGAATTATCTCAGAAGAAAATTTGCTTAAACGTAGAGAAACACAGATAAAGATTGCTGACAAGCTGAGTTATGGACTTGGTCTTATGATGGAAGATGATCATGGTGTGTTGTCAATTGGTCATGGCGGTAATACAACCGGATTCACCACATCGATGTTCTTTTTACCTGAGCATAATATTGGGCTTGTCGTTCTTACCAATGTTCGAATGGCAAATAGTTTTACGGGAATAGTTCAACGAAAATTTATGGAATTGTTATTTGATGGTAAAAATCTGGCACAAGAGCTTTTAAAAAATAATGTTGAGCAAACAAAAAGTATACGAGCAAAATACTTGGAAGATATTGTTTTTGAGCCAGAGGCTGCGTGGTTGAAACAATTTGTTGGTACGTACACCCATCCTACATTAGGTAACATGGTTGTTCGAGAATGTGCCGATGGCTTTGAGTGTGATGCGCGAGTATGGAAAACTAAGCTTGGACAGAAAAAAGAACATGATGGAACGTGTAAACTTATATTTACCGAAGTACCGCTTGCAGGTCTTACGCTTTTGCCACAAGAGGAAGATGGCAGGATGCGATTAATTCTTGAAATTGGTCAACACAAATATACTTTTGAACGCGTTAATTAAATTAAAATTTAAAAGGGATCTTTAGTGTTTTGGCTTTTGTCGCTTATTCTTTGGTTATTGGTCGGCATTATGGGAATCGCTCTTTTAGCGTTTATTATACTTGCCTATTTTATATGGTTGCAGCCTATTTTCAGTTTCCCAAAGCCAACAGGGCCCTTTGCTGTAGGGATGCGTGAGTATCATTGGATTGATAGAGAGCGTTCTGAGGTTATTAAAGTTTGCGCCCACCCCAATAGAGAATTGATCGTTCGCCTATGGTATCCTGCTCAAGGAGAGGTTCCTTTAAAGCCTTCCTGGCCATGGTCGGTGCATTTTGTAACGTATCTTAAGAAAAAGCATCGGTTTGTTTGGCTTCAATTATTTTCACGTCCTTTGCGATCTTATACTCAATTCAATATTTCATTATCCTCAGAGGAGAAACACTTTCCGGTGATTATCTTTTCTCATGGATTTGGATGTACGCATGATTTTAATACTGCGCATTGTGAAGAATTGGCGAGTCACGGATATGTTGTTGTAGCCATAAATCATACCTATTGTAGTACTTTTAGCCAATTTCCTGATGGTCGTATTGTTGGATTAGGTCCCATTCAAAAGATGGCTGAAGAGGCTGGCGATTTTAAAAAATTTTTGGATCAACAGGTAGAAGTATGGATCGCAGATGTCCAGTTTGTACTTGATCAAATTGAACGTATCTCTACTGATAGAGACTCTATTTTTTATCAATGGTTAGATTTGAGCAACGTTGGAATGTTTGGTCATTCTATGGGAGGTGCAACAGCTGTTCATATCTGTTGTAGAGAGCCACGTATAAAGGCAGTTGTCAATTTAGATGGAAGTTTGAGCTCCGAAAGACTAAAGATTTCTCAGAATAAGCCGTATATGTTTATCTTTGGTGGTAATGCCTGTGATCTTTATGAGCGTTTATGGACAGAGGCGGAACGAAAGCAGTTGGGTTTAAAATCAGTTGAGGAAGAACAAAAAGAGAAAGCTTTTTATTTTGCTGTAAAAAGGACATTGTTGGTTGATTTTGCTCATGCTTATAAATTTGTTATTAAAGGTGCTGGCCATGCAGATTTTTGTGATCGAGGGCTATTTAAATCAGCAACTCTTTTTAGTCTCTTTTTTATGAAAGATAAACTTGGCACGCAATTAGGAAGCATCGATGGCTTTCGTGCAACTGAAATCGTAAATGCATACCTCGTAAACTTCTTTGACAAATATCTTAAAGGTAAACCATCGGCATTGTTGGATGGTAATGAAAAGGTATATGCTGAAATAGAAAAGAGATAAATGGATTTTAATATTAGTGTTGGAAATAAGTAGCAAGATAGACACTTGCGATATAATACAAGAGACAGATTAATGTAGTCCTTATAGGATAGTTTCTTACCAAAAATGGAAGCAACGGCTCATTTTCAACTTCTCTTTTCTTATCTCCAATAAGCTGTCGACAATACGGGCATGTGGCATGAAAAGCTTGTCGGTTAGTCCATTCGAGAAGACATTGAGCATGAAAGGTATGTCCACATGGTGTTGTGAGTGTTTCACTGGTCCGCAATAAATCGCGACAAATGGCACAATTTTCTTCTTCCGCGAATTCTTTTTCAGGTTGTTTTTGTATTGATTTTTCTGGTTTTTCCGGATGAGAAGACTTGTTCATTGCCCAGAGGCCATGAGCCATTAAAAAGAGAAAAAAGAAACATTTTTTAATCATTGATAAACCTCCACTATCACTTTTTAAGTGTAACGATTTTTTACAAATTGTCAATTTTTACCTGGCAAAAATTGAGTGGAAGGGGGAGAAATTAGGGGGAAACTGGGAGAGTATCTCAGTGAGATCTTGTGAAATTTAGCGAAAAATCGAAGCAAAAAGAACCTGCGGGATATTTTTTGAAATTTGGCTTATAATGGAAAATGTAAAGCTTTATATTTTTTGAGGATTCATGATGAATCAGGTTCCTTTGCGAGTTGAGAGGCTGACGAAGATTTTTGAACCAACTTTATGGGCTAAAATACGTTATAAAAAACGGCCATTCACTGCAGTTAATAACATTTCTTTTTCTTTGAGGCAGGGTGAGATTCTCGGTTTTTTAGGTCCGAATGGTGCTGGTAAGACGACGACGATACAGATGCTTCTTGATGTACTGACGCCTACTTCCGGTTCTGTTGAATATGTAGGTAAAAATCTTTTTAAGCATCATGATGTTTTGCAGAATGTTTCATTTGCAAGTGGCTATACGCGGCTACCAAGTTCACTGATGGTTTATCAGTGCTTATTAACACATGGCATGTTGTACAATATGTCGCTTGAAGAATTGCGCGCAAAAATACCACCTATTCTCGATGAGTTTGGCATATCGCATTTGGCGGATCGTAATGCTTCTACATTGTCTGCAGGGCAAACAACCTGTGTTTTGTTGGCACGTACTTTTTTAGTTGAACCTCAAGTTGTGTTACTTGATGAACCTACAGCGGCGCTTGATCCTGAAAATGCTCATTTGGTTCGCACCTTTATCAAAAAATTAAACCAAGAAAAAGGAACGTCAATTCTTTTTACTTCTCATAATATGGTTGAAGTAGCTGAATTGTGCGACCGAATTTTGATTTTAAAAAATGGCGTTATTATTGCTGATGATACACCAGAATCTTTAGCATCTTCTATTTCTGAGGCACATGTACAATTGGTATTCGTCGACCAATTACACGAAGCAATCGCCTTTGCACAACAACATAATCTTAATTTTTCTGCACAAGAGCGGCATATTGACATTGTTATTAATGAACAAAAGATTGCCGAGTTACTTGAATCATTGGCGCACAATAAATTGCGCTATTCACAAATATCCATCGATAAACCAACATTAGAAGATTATTTCTTAACGATAGCTCGCAAAGGAAAATCATGATCTCATTGTATAGAATTGGTGCTGTTGTTTTTCGCCATCTTATGACTATGAAGCGCGTTTCATGGTTTGTTGAAATTTGTTTTTGGACGGGGTGGGATATTGTCGTTTTTGGCTTAGTAGGTAAAGCAACCACTATGATGATCGGAACAGGTAACACTCTCGCTACTCAAGCACTGATAACTAATGCTGTGTTATGGTACCTTGTATTGCGCAATGCTCTGACCATCGGGTTTATTTTGTTAAATGAACTTTTTGATGCAAATTTAATTACGCTCTTTGCTACCCCTTTGCGTAAAATAGAATGGCTCATTGCAGGTTCTATTGTTGGGGGTATAGCTGCTCTTCTTAATTTAGCTATAGGCATGATTCTTGTAACGTTATTGTTTGACTGTAGCATTTTTTCACTAGGTCTACCCCTTTTAGCGATAACTTGTTCACTTTTACTATCAGGATGGACGCTTGGTATGGTCCTCATGGGCTTTTTGCTCTTTTCGGGTAAAAAAGGTGTTGGTATGGCTTTTGTAATATGTTGGTCGCTTCTTCCATTTAGTTGCCTTTATTATCCTGTTGAAGTCTTTTCCTTATTTCTTCAAAAGATTATTTGGTTTATTCCGATGTCTCATATTTTTACCGCCGTTCGCACTATTTTGCATGGTGGCTCTGCATGGACTTCGATTGCCATAAGCTTTGGACTTAATTTCGTGTATTTAATAGGAGCAGTAGCATTTTTTGCTCTTATGTTTAATCTGAGTAAAAAGCGTGGGTTGGCGAGACTTGAACTGGGTTGGTAATATTATTCAGATAAACCTTAAAAGATAATTCTAAAAATGCGTGAATAATATTTTATTGAAGGGTAAATAATTTTATGTTTAAAATCCTTTTAACTTTTATCGTTACTTTATCCATTAATCTTATTTTTTCTTTCGACATAAATGTCAGAGAATGTAAGAAGTTAAGTGATGCAATGAGTTATTTTGTTTATCAATCATCTGATTTTCCATTAATTGCTCATGTTATTATGATGGCTATGGATAACATTAATATCAAGTTAGTACCGGCAATAGGCCAACGTGAAGAGGTTTTTTCAATTGCGCAAAGGAGCGGTGCATTCATTGCCATTAATGGAAGTAATTATAGGCGTGGCGGACGGTACAATGGAAATAGATTAAACCTTTTTTATCTTAATAATCAGATTTATTCTGATCTTCAATTTATTCGCGGATCTTTTGGGTGGCATTCAAATAAAAAAGTGGCGATTATAGACAAGATGTTTTTGAAGGTTAAATTTTTTATTGGAAATCGAGTTTTCTCTGTTGATCACATTAATCAACCACGAGCACCTGGTCAGTCAGTTATGTATACTTCTACTGCTGATAAATCTTTGCTTTCGCACGCGTCGGGCATGAATATTATTGTTGATGAGCAGGGAATGGTTGAGGATATTACATTAGAAGTTCCTGATACAATTAAGGCATTTGTTTATCAAGTTGATCAAGATTGTTCTTTCGAGATTTATAAAGGTATGCAAACGCAATTTTCCTTTGAGATTAAGTCGGTTGAAAAAGAGGCCATTTATAATGATTATGATTTTATTCTTGGTGGTGCAGGGATGTTATTGAGAGATGGCGAATTAATATCGAATGAATTATGTCATGAATTTTCTCAGGGCGCTTCCGTTATTCATTGCCATGATGAAGTTGCAGCTGATTTTCATACGAAAAAAATGCAAGAATGGCTTATTGAAAATCGTCATCCGCGAACAGCACTTGGTGTAACGAAAAAGAATGAAATATGTATCGTTGTTGTGGATGGACGACAAAAAGAGAGCGAAGGATTGAGTTTGCATGAGCTTGCATTCTTCATGAAGAAGCTTGGTTGTTTTGACGCTCTCAATATAGGTGGCGGTGGGTGTAGTACATTGTGTATCAATCAAAAGGTAATTAATAAGCCATCGGCTGGTGAAGAACGGCCTGTTTCTGAAGCGTTGTGTTTTTTTGAATAAAAATGACTTTTTGATTCGATTTTTAGAATTGGCAATCTTGACAGTTGGTTAACTTTATATTAGTATTAAAATTGTAAAATGGTTTTATTAAGGGTATAAATCAATGATTCTTTTTATACATTCAACATTTATATCTCATTTAGCAGAAAAAAATCTGTTAAAAAACCATTTATTTGTACGTAATTCTCAGCTTAATAATCAAAATAATAACCAACAACAAAATGTTTGGGTTGGGAACGCGTAGAGAGAAATTGCATAAATAAGCCGAAAAAAGTATCCCAGCCGTAAAAAGCTGGGGTTTTTATTTAAAAAATCTTTGGCGAAAGGAACATATATGAATACAGATTCTGATCAAAATGACCCAAGGAATGTGCGTAAAGAAGTTATTATTTAGAAACGTTATTTAGTAAAAAAAGGTTTTTATCATGTTATGTAAAGAATTAAAAGAAAGAAAGATATATGAAACCTGTTTCTTAGACTGCAAAGAGACGGAGAAGGCGATTTATTTTATTAAGGAAAAGTTTCAAGGGACTTTGGCAAAGAAATTAAATCTTTTGCGCGTAACAGCACCGTTATTTGTGAAAGCTGATACGGGTATTAACGATGATTTAAATGGCATTGAACGACCCGTTAGTTTTTCTGTTAAAGCTGATAGCGGAGCACCAGCTGTCATTGTACATTCGCTTGCTAAGTGGAAACGGATGGCGCTTGCCAAATATGGAATGAAGCCGGGTGATGGTCTTTATACCGATATGAATGCTATTCGCGCAGATGAAGATCTTGATGAAATTCATTCAATTTATGTTGATCAATGGGATTGGGAATTGGTGATCGATGTCGAAGAGCGGAACCTTGATTATTTAAAGAAAATAGTGCGCAAAATTTATAAAGTTATTTATGAAACTGAAGTTTCTGTTGAAAAAGAATATCCAGCTATTAGAGCACTTTTACCTTCCGAAATTACGTTTGTTCATACGGAAGAACTTGAAGATCGTTATCCAAGGTTGTCACCAAAAGAACGGGAGCATGAAATCTGTAAAAAGTATGGTGCAGTTTTTTTGATTGGTATTGGTGGCGAATTAAAGAGTGGTATTGTGCATGATGGTCGTGCTTCAGATTATGATGATTGGTCAACGCCAACAGAGAGAGGATTTAAGGGGCTTAATGGTGATATTTTAATATGGAACCCGGTTTTAGGAGCGTCCTTTGAGTTATCTTCGATGGGAATTCGGGTGGACAAAACGGCGCTTGAGCGTCAATTAATCTTGCGTTCCAATGGAAGTCGTAAGAATCTTTTATTTCACCGAATGCTTTTAACTGACCAACTTCCATTGTCAATTGGTGGCGGCATTGGACAATCACGTTTGTGCATGTACTTTTTGCGCAAAGCGCATATTGGTCAAGTGCAAGCGAGCATCTGGCCTGAATCAATGGTTGCCGATTGTAAATTGCATGGAATTGAGTTGTTATAATGTGTAGAGGCGGGCTTGTACCCGCCTCTGATTTCTAATGTTTCGAGCGCTTGATTAATTTTTTGATATTTTTGTTCTAACTGGTCCACTTTATTCCTTCTCGAAGAATATCATCAGCGTGTTTGGTACGTCTTGAGCTCGGGTGGTAATTTATTGACCGCTGCTGTACAAATGCTACACTCTTGAATATAAAATCATGAAAGGAGGCCCAACATGCCTACAAAAAATCCACGAGTAAGTGTTACATTTGAGGAAGATGCCGTAGATTTATTAGCGTCTATAGCAAAAAAAGAAAATAAATCAGTTTCAGGTTTAGCTAAGGAATTAATTTTGGATGCTCTTGATAGACGTGAAGATCTTGCTTTATCTTCGATTGCCAAGATTCGAGATAAAAAGGGATTGAAAAAAGTAGAGCATGAAGATGCATGGAAATAATTGTTATAAAATTACCTATCTCGAATCAGTAAAGAAAAGTGATATTCCCGCTCTTTCGGCATCCGCCAAAAAACTTATCAAAAAGGCTATTGAACAACGATTAACAATAGATCCAATAGGATTCGGCAAACCGTTGCGTTACAGTTTAAAAGGCCATCGCAGGTTACGCGTAAGTAATTATAGAATAGTATATCGAATTGAGCCTGAGACTCAGAGCGTTCTCATTGTAGCAATTAAACATCGTAAAGATATTTATGAGAAAAACTAAGGCTATATTTTAGCAATAGACTTAGTTTTTCTCATATTTTAATTTGAGCAAAAAAACGTGGATTAGTACGTCTTGAGCTTGGGTGGTAATGAGTTTCATTTTTTAAGACCGCGATAAAAATTTTCATGAGATCCCATCGCAAATAAGATTAACGCATCATCTTCAGGATGGAACTCATAGGCGAGCAATGTTAGTTGTTTAACCATCTTGAATTTATGCACACGAACGCCACATAGATCACCTCTTTTCATTGACCCAATATGAGGATCTTGCACGATTTTTTCTATGGCTATATCTAAATCTTTTTTTTGATTTGTCTTTATTTTTTTAACTTGCCGAGCAAACGTTGGTGTTTGCAGAATATTCATTTCGCTCTCTTGGCTCTCAAGGTATATGGTTCAAGCTTTTCAGCTCGAGCCTCTTCTTGCGCAATAAGAATATTTTTAATGAATTCGTAGGTTAAATCTGGATTTTCTTCCGCAAGTCTTCCTATTCGTGCCCAATGTTCGATTTGCCCTGCAACAGATCTATTAACGGCTTTAGACATAATTTTCGCTTCGGAAATAATCGTATCAGAAAGTTTAACTGGGGTTGCCATAATATTTTTCCTTTTGATTATCAGTATTTATCTATGTATTTTATAACACCACTGGTAGCATTTTGCAACCTTTTGTATGATTTTATTCTGCACATATAATTTTTAAGATCTTGTACGAAAATTCGCAATTCGCTCGCACTGAGCAGCGTCTAAAAGTGCAGATGCTCGTATGGTTCGACTTGCTACATCCTGAGCGAAGTCGAAGGGTCACCACGAGCGCAAGAGAAATCTTCATTGAAAGCAATAATTTTCGTATAAACTCTTAATTAAGAAGGTTGGAGTCTTGTTATGATTGTACGCATATGTTGATAATAATCCGGAATTTTTTGAGCAAGAATTTCTGCGATTTCTTCAACATACATATGAGAAGTCATATTACGATCTTTTATCATAGAAAGGATTTTTTCAGCTTCCGTTTCAGTTGTGATTCCAACAGTATAACTTTTTCTAATTATCTCTGTAGGAGCTTTGATTTCTGGTGCAAGTTGTCTTTTTTCAAGATCTTTTTTTATGTATTTCCAAAAAAGATCGACACAGTATTCAAATCGTTGAATCATTGAATCTCTTAAACTGCGATATTCTTCATCATAATCCATGTGGGGATTGTAGCTTTTTCCTTCTTTAACGAAAATTGTAACAATGGTTGTGGCCTTTTCTAATGTTTTTAGAGCTTGACTAATTTTTTGATATTTTTGTTCTAATTTGTCCATTTTATCCCTTCATGAAGAATATCATCTTTCAATTCTTGAGGAGCGGTGTGAAAATCTACTAAATCCATTTCCATTGGGATTGTTGTTTCTTCAAGCGCAAGTTGAATTTTCGTTATTTGATTTGGATCAATGACTTTTCCTGCATCTAAAGCAATATCGATGTCTGAACCTGAATATTCTTTGTTAGTGGCTCGTGAACCAAAAAGATAAATAGTACAACCCGGAATATGTTTGTGAATAATTGAGATCAATTCATCTTTATATTTTTTATTTAATGCCACAGAAGAAACCTTATAAAAAAGAGTTTATTTCAGATTAACGAGGTAGAAAAAATAACGCAAGTTATGAGAAAATGTTGTTTTTTTAAGGTTGCTCAATTTTTTTCAGAATGGTTAGTATACTTTCATCGATTGTTTGATCATTCGAATTAATTACATCGCCACACTCAAATGTTGAAACTAACTCAAAAACGTTTTTAACTTCTTTTTCATCGAGTGAATTGTCTCGCATATTATTCCGAGCAATGCACGTTTCTACATCTGCCTGCAAGGTAAATATAAAATGCGGGAATTTGAGTTTATTAATCAGATCTTCAATTTGCGATTTATGATAAAAATTTCCATCGAATATGACAACTGTGCCTTCTTTTAGTTTTTCTTGAGCCATTGGAATAATAAGTTTGTTTACTGTAAGCGTGTTTTGTTCGGGTACACAACGGTTGCCAGGAACATAATCAAGGTTATGTTTTGCTAGAATAGTATCAAGGGAGATATGATAACCACCTAATAATTGTGTTAATTTTTTTGCTACGGTTGTTTTTCCAACACCAGCAGGTCCACGAAGGATTATGAAATAACTCATAGCTTTATTATATCTACAAGAGCATCTTTATGTAATGGTTTAATTAAACGTATATTAAAATGGGCGGATTGCGATTTTTGATGAAGAAAGAAAGCTATTTTATCAATCATAAACATATTGTTTTTAATTGCTTCTTTTTTTACTTTATCATAAAAGAAATCATATGATCCAAGATTTAATTCATTGATAATTTCAGTTTCAAATGCAGCACAACTTCTTCGAACTTTTATAACAACTGGTTGATGCATAATATATTTATCATGTTCTAAAAGACTCTTTATTTTTTCTGTTATATGCCAGAACTTTTGGTGGTCAATATGTGTAAAGCATGAATGATTTTTATATTCATGAATCGTATTTACAATGAGATTAAAATTGTGTTTTATCTGGCTTCCCGCGTAGTTGAAGGCATATGAAACGGCATCAGCATAATTAGTCGTGAAATCTATCCCTGGGTTTTGTAAATCACGTATTGTCCAACCCAAAATTTTTTGAAGAGGTTCTACATAAAAATCATTAATATTGCATTCCAGTCCTTTTTCAACCAATTGGCATAATAATTGATTATATTCGAGAAGCACATTTTTTATATTTTTAAAGGGATTTTGAGATGGATCTAATACGATGGAAGATTTTAAATTCAAATTGTTCAAAGACATGCCACGATAAAAATAATTTTCATTCACCATCTCTTGCCAATGGCTTCTTATTATTTTATCAATTCGTTCTTTCATTTTTTTTGTTTTTCTTTACTCATTATAAAGTGGTTTAAACATATGATTTATAATAGTGCAGCATAATCCCATACAAACACCAATGCCAAGCGTTATATCGCACCACATATCGCAACGATCTTCATAGGCACCACAAAAAGGACATGTTTTCGGTCCGCGGCTTTGATAATAATCAAGGCATTTTTTGCAAAAACGATGGCCACAATTTTTTGTAGAAATATCTTTTTCATCACATTGATTTAAATCAACTTTGTAACAGAGCGTGCACCAATCGGGTTTAGAAGCTGGTTTCTTTAATCTCGTTTTTAATTCCATCGCATTGCTTGCAAATAGTATGAGGGATAACACAATAATATATTTCATGAATTGTTCCATTTAATAATAAAAATTGTTTTTAGATTAGCAGGGTAATAAAAAAGAGTCTATTCAGAAACACGTGATCATTAATTTGACCGTTCGATAAAACCATTCGACTCATTTTTTGCTTTGCTCCAAGCTCACTCATGGTACTTTAATAAAATATTAAAAAAAGATATTAAACCAGGTCCAGCGAGATGCTTGTTTTTAAGCCTGATCCAATCCGTCTTCGTTAAAACTTCGAGGGGACATGGTATGACGCTGGTCTTTGTTGATAATTAACAATTCAAGTAATTCACGTGGGAAAATTGGTGTTTCTTGTGCAAGCGCTTGTTGATATAACACCGTCGATGGTGTAAGCGCGGGTAAGGTGTTTATTTCTATGATAAAAAGATCTCCGGTTTGTATATGCGCAAAAGCATCGATGCGCGAGTATCCATGAATGCCAATTTTTACTGCAAGTTCATGAATTAATTTTTTAACTCGTTGTAATGCTCGTGGCACCATTATATTTGCTGGTGGTGGGGTGATATTAACGCCGGTACCTCCTTGAAACTTTTCTTCAACGCTGAGTACTTCGCCTTCAGCGACCGTGATGCTTGGATTGAATACGGTGATGTCTCCTGCGTTTTCTACGATGCCTACTGTTACTTCTATCCATCCGCTGCGTGGCGTATGTTTCAATTTATGTGCTTTGACGCGCAGAATATCTGTTTCCACAAATTTTTCAAAAATAAGATCTTCTGGAAAATCCGTTGGCAGTTCAATGAAATCGAGTTGTCCTTTAAAGGTATTTTTAGGAACAAATGGGGAACGATCAATTAGATGTGTTATATATTTTTTGAGATCATCAGCATCATACAGATGAACAACACCGGTACTGCAGCCATCGGCGCGTGGTTTAACGATAATGGTTTTAGCATCAAGTTCTCTTTTTAAACTGAGCCAATATTCTCGGATTTCTTGATCATTTGCTTGAGCAAAATCGGCCGTTTTTGCGATTTTGCCTGAGGTTGCATGAATACCTTCAATGTTGAGATTGTTAATGGCTTTTGCTGTTTCCCATTTATCCATACAGAGTCTTGAAATATGTTCGCCGGGTCCGTTGAACAAGATGTTTTTATCGGCGAGCATTTTTTGTAAGACGCCATTTTCTCCATCGCCACCATGAAGTCCAATAAATACAAAATTTGATTGATTAATGAATTCTTGAAGTGTTAATTGTTTTGGTTCGAAAAATTCTTCCTGATCTTTTGTTTTTTGCAATCCTAGATGGAGCCGTGTTCGTTCTTCAAATTCCAAGAGACGAGCTTTTGCTTGTTGATAATTTTGACAATTATAAAAGATCTCTTCTACCGTGTGATTTAAACAGAGATGGTAAGGTAATTGCCAGATCATACCATTTTTATCCAGAAGGTATGGATGTGGCTGATAATGTTCTGAACGGCGCAATTTAAGCCATGCATTGGTGCCACTCATTAAGGAGACTTGGCGCTCTGAGTTGTCACCGCCCATAATAATGTTTATTTTTTTGCGTAAAAAATTATTTATTTTTTTCTTTGGTTCGAAAACAATGTTTTGACGTTTGCTTGCTTGAGTGACGATATGATTAAGGATATTGCTGTGTGTCATTCCAATGCGTGATGCTTGTTGAAAAAGGAAGCTATTTTGTTCCATGCCGCTGATTGGGTTGAAATCTGAGAACCAGATATTTCCATCTGGTAATACCCAGCCGTCAAAACGTGCAAAATCATGCATTTCAAAAAGTGCAAAAAGTTGTTGAGCTTGTGCTTGAATGGTGTCAATTATTTTGTTATCAAAGCGTGGTGGACAATGCCAGAAAACTTGTCCGGTTGGTAAATATTTTCTTCTAAAATCGAATATTTGATTTTTGGTATAATCTGTTTTTATTTCTGTTGGGGGTAATGCTACCGGTAACCCAAAACGATTTTGCAGAACGATGACCGTAAATTCAGTGCCCTGTGCAAATGGTTCGATGACGATGCGTGTGTCCATCCGTTTTGAAAAGAGGAGCTGTGCTTTTTCAAGAGCTTCTTCGGGTGTAGCAACGGAAAATACGCCAATGCTTGAACCACCGCTTGCGGGTTTTACAATGGCGCGTGTGAGATTGTGTTCTTTAAAGAAGCCATTAATGATCTGTGCATGATCAGTATTATAAATTTTCAATACTGCAGACGGCAACGTGAAAAATCCGTGTTCTTTAATGAACATATTTGAAGTGAATTTATCAAATGCTTTTTTGCATGCGGCAGATGAAGAACCAATGAAAGGTATTTTATATTTTTCAAGAAAGCTTTGAATTTCGCCATCTTCACCAAAAGGGCCGTGGATGACCGGAAAGGTGATGTCGGTAGATTTTAAAAATGAAACGAGCGATTTTTTCGTTAATGGGGTTGCGGTCTGTTTTAATTTGAAATCAAAATCTGAAGGAGTATTGCTATAAAGTTGTTTTTTTGAAATTTTGTATGGATCGCGTTGTGTATCGAAATAGATCGGCATGATTTCAATATCTTCAGCTTCAAGATGATCCATAACCGAGCGTGCAGAATTAAGTGAAATACCCCGCTCAAGCGATGGGCCACCACACAAGAGCGCAATTTTAAATGTTTTTAATGTGTTTTCCATTCAACAATCCTTAAATTTTGCAAATTTTCATTTTTAAAAATTTTAGCTTATTTATAACGTATTTTGCATGGTTTTGTCAATCGAGTTATTTTGAATTGATAATTTTTTGCAAGAATTATATAAAAGGGCGCCCTGTTGAAAGTACCAACAGGGCTTAGAATTAATTGGAGGTTAAGTTTATTCTAACGTGATGAATGATGGAAATTGTAATTTAGGATATTGCGTGTGGATAGTTTTCCACATAGGCATCGAATCTTTTAGGAAAAACGAGAGCAGGTCATTAACATCTTGAGCTTTTATGAGTGAATCAAGATTTGAGATGATATTTTTATAATAAGGTTCGTCGAGCCATGAAGGTTTGAAAGTACTCAGAAATTTTCCAGCTTCGTCTTTTTCTTTTTTTATGCGTGCTTCTGTAAATCTTTCAATATATTCTTCACAGGCTTCTTTGATAAAATAGAAAATCATTGCTTGTAGATCAGTTGCGATGCGATCTTCGAGATAAGATACGCGTCCTATTTCTTCGTCTTGTGTTGTTTTTGCTTTATCATGTAATTTTTCAACAACAATTTTAGTTCTTTGGTAGGCGATTCCGAGTGTGCGCAATAATTTATTTTGTTTGAGTGCGTTTATTGCATTTTTAACCGCTTCTATTTGCCAGATATTGTCTAAAGCTGCTTGAGGAATACGATCTACATTGAGAGAATCAATTTCTCGTTCCGGTAAATCAAGTCGAACAAATATATTTTTGAATTTTGATCGGTCATATTTTTCCATTTTAATATCTTTTTTTTGTTCTTTGTAGGTTTGCCACATGGTGTAATTATACGTTTGGTCAAAGCTTAGGAATTCGTGAATGTAATATTGAAAAATTGTATTCAAGAAAAATTTTTCAAGAAATTCTTCGCTGATGGTATCTCCTGATTTATGAAGTGTGGTAAAATCGAGCCCTGGGGTATAAAATCGGCTTTCGCTGACTCCTGCTTCTTGTTCTTTGGCGGTAAGTGGTTTAAGGGTAAAAAGACCTGGTTTTATCTTAAGTGGGAATATGAGAACGGTTATAAGAAATAAAAGACATGAAAGTTTCTTCATTTTTCTCTCCATTTAATTACTCATTCTTATTTTATTCTTTTTCTCTTTTAAAAATCAATAGAGAGCGTGGCATCAATTTTTGTGTCGTCCAAAAAAAGTAAGCTTAAAGTGCAAGCCATTTCTCAAACATGCGCACGACTGAGCGGCTCGATGTGGGCAAATCATTTAAATTTTTACTGATCCATCGCAATTCTTTTGATTCATGATTTTGAGTAACTGATTCTGATCCAACGACTTGTAATAAAAAACGTACATCGTAATGATAATGTTCTTTTTGTTGTCCTCTAGTTGGAAATAGATGAATATCGATGTCAAAAATAGTGGTGCTGATCGGAATGATATTTTGTATCCCTGATTCTTCTTGAGCTTCTTTTGTGGCAACAGAAAGAACGTCAGAATCTCCATCACAATGGCCACCAAGTTGCAGCCATTTATCGAGTTTTGTGTGATGCGTTAAAAGAGCTTTTGTTTTATCATGATTGAGCAACCATGCTGATCCAGTAAAATGACCGATCTCTAGTGAACGTTCAAAGCAGTTATCATAACGTGCGATAAAAGCGAGCATCCGTTCTTTGCATTCTTGTTCCCAAGAGTCAAAAGGAATGTAATTTTCTAAAAGTTTATCTAATGAATGAACCATTGGCCACCTTTTATTTTCTTGTTTTTATAAGTCAAAAAGAAGTAATTATTTTGTTTTCTTTTTCTGCTTTTTCACATTTGTTTATCAAGCAATTAGTTATATATTTGCCAAAAGAGAAGGTATAAATATAAACAAGTCCATCCCAAATAATACAATTTTTATATGGAAGAAGACATGCTTCGACGAAGATAGGTAGCTTTTGGGGCAATACATCATAAATACACTCTGTTAGGCCCAAAACCGCATAAGTTTTGTCTTTTTTAATCGAGAAGAAAACGGTATATTCTGGACCATATTTTGTGATGAAAAAATGTTCTCTTTTTTGGTCTTTCCAGTTTTTGATCAATTGGATATCATCTTCATGCAAGTCGCTATTATTTTTGATAAAAGTTTCTACGATTTTAGGGTTATTTTGCCAATGGGTGCGAAGTCTTAATCTTATTTCTTGTTCACTTTCCTCAAAAAGTATAGTTTTATTACGAGTTTTTTTTTCCAAAGTAAACATATCTATCGAACTCAAAAGGTCGATGCATCGTTTTGCGTCAACGGATGAAAGTTTCATAATAAATTCCTTGGTAATAGATCTCAATACATGTTGTATATGATATCAAAAATGAGTTAAGTGGAAAAAGGCCTTTTACCGTGCAAAAAGTATGGTGTATACTAAAGAAAGTCAATTTTTACAATTTTAAACCAATATAATTTTATGTCACAAAAAAAATATCAAGAAGTATCAGGAAAAAATACAAAAAATGAAATTCTAGAAGCTTATAATAGTATTTTAGAAGAATTGCAAAAGGCTCAAACAATCGATCCTGTTAAAACAAAACAGACTATGGAACAAAAAAATATTGTTGAAAATGCCGCACAGATTTCATCTGAATCAGTAGTTTCAGATCTTGCTAACTTAAAGATTTCTTTAACAAAGCTTATTGATAATTTAAGTGAAAAACTTACTGCTGAAGTTGAAAAGTTCAGAACAATCCAAAAAGCAATTCAATTTGAGCAGAATCATCTGCATGATCTTTATGAAATTAAGGAGACAACACAGACCCTTGCCGCACTTTTCATTGCTCAAAAAAAACGGTCGGAAGATTTTGATGCTGAAATGCAACAAAAACGTGAACTTTTTGAGCAAGGCATGTTAAAAGAAAAAAGTTCTTGGCAAATAGCTCGAGAACAACTTATTGCAGACTATGAAGTTGAAAAGAACTTTTTGTCAAAGCAACGAATACGTGAAAAAGAAGAATACGATTATCAAATAGAACTTGCACGTCGTAAAGAAGAGGATGAATATCTTGAAAGAAAAAGTAAGCTCGAAAAAGAACTTGCAAATAAATGTGAAGATATAGAAAAGCGTGAAAATTTGTTAAAAGAAAAAGAACAAGAGTTTGAGCAGATTAAACTTAAAGTTGAAAGTTTTTCTCGCGAAAATGCTGAGTCTGTTGAAAAAGCAAAAGAGGAGCTTAGAAAAGAGTTGCAACAACAATATGAATTTGCCTTAAAACTTAAGGAAAGTGATATTGGCGGTGCCTATAAATTGTATGATCAAAAAATTAAATCCTTAGAAGAAAAAATTATTGAACAGGATACTGCTATCAAATCATTGACTAAAAAAGCTGATGAATCTGCCGAACAAGTTCAGTTTATTGCATGTAAAGCATTGGATGCATCATCACAACGTTTTTCAGATGCATGTTCTTTTGAACGAGAAACGACTAAAAGAGTTAAGGAAAATAACCTAAAGTAACGAAATTTTAAAGTTTTTCGACGCATTTTGGCTAAAACTGATTGTTAAGCATTTGTGCAATTTTTATCCAATAGTCTGGACTTTGTGAGTTGCCTTGGATAGCCCAACATGCGGCAAGAACCGCTTGAACAAAGCTCCATTCAAGTATTTGTTGCTTATTTATTCCGAAAGCGGTGCTGAAATGGAGTGCTCTGTTGAGCATAATTTCAAGGGGATTCCTTTGTTCTAGAAGAGCAGGGATAGGATTTCGTATAAAGGCTCCAAACTCGTACGCTAATTCGCCGATGACTCCTTTAGGATCAATTGCAATCCATGAATCATTATGTTTTAGGATATTTTCATGATGGAGATCACCATGCAGAAGATATAAATCTCCTTGTGAGTTGAGTAATTTTTGAGCTAAAGTTTGTGCTTTTTGTAAAAGAATTGGCGACATTTTATCATCTTTGAAAGTGTTGAGCAGATTGAGCCAGTTGTTTATTTTGGGAAAATTTTTAAATTGAGAAGCAGCGAGAGGCTTTGAGTGCAATTTTTTAATGACTTGCGCAGCATATTCGGTTGCTTTGTCTTCTTCGCGAGGAAAAAAAGTTGAAAGTTGAGTTCCTGGTTTTATCTCTTCAAGAAGCAAGCCGCATTTTTCAGTATCATAATCGATTAATTGTGCGCACCCAATACCGTTAAAATATTCTAATGCACGTTGTTCATGAAGGAAATCTTTTCTTGAGGGAAAAATTTTGAGAATAACAGCACAATTATATCTGGAGCTCAAGGCTGAAAATAGTAAATTATGTGTAAAAGGGGATTTTGGCAGCGGTTTAATTTTTTGAAGTTGCCACTTCTTTGTAAAATAATTATCGAAATTTTTCATTTTTTATCTTATTTTAGACCATTAATTTATGAAAAGTAAGATTTTTTTGAACTGTGAAAAGGCAGAGGGATTATCTGAAAATTGAAACGGGAACCTCAGTCCCCGCTTATAAAATTAAGGATCAAAATTTATTTTCCTCAGGATTCTTTTTCATGTTCGAATGCTTTTTTTCCAGTAAGATACGTTAAAGCTGCACAACATATTGGAGGAATAGTGACACCGTTAATAAGGTACATACTTGCCCAAGAATCTTCAGGAAGGTCTCGTATCGCTGGATAAGAAACCTTATATACCCACAGGCATGTGTCTGCAAGACAAACAAGACTCGCGCCTCCATACACAAGACGGGTAAAATTATTGAGCGACTTATCTGTTCTCATAACGATTGGTGCTGGTGCTGGTTGAGGATTTCCAGAAGGATTTTCTTTTTCCATGCATTTGATTTGAAATGGTAAAGATAAAAGAAGAAATAATATATTTTTGTTTATCATATTTTTTTCTTAATTTTTTAAAAGTTATTTAAGACTTTCAAGAAATTTAACAATTTCCGGACGGTATCCTCTTTTCCTTGCTAAATCTAAGGGAGTGAGACCTTCTCGATCTTTTTTGATTTGAGCTCCTAATTCGATAAGCTTCTTGACTGAATTAAGACTGTTGGATTCGACGGCTGTATGTAAAGGCGTTTGTCCTTTCTTATCTTTTTGATTAATTCGTGCACCTAGATTAACAAGTGCGTTGATCATATCTCCACCATTCCATTGCCAGGCAGCATAGTGTAAAATTGTTTGCCCATCACTATCTAAAAGATGAATATTTGCGCCAGCTTTAATGAGTAATTGAAACATTTCCATGTTGTTACTGTCAACTGCTTTATGTAAAGCGGTTTTCTCTGACCCATCTGTTTTATCAATATCGGCACCCGCTTTGATAAGTGCACGAACCATTGGTAAATTATTGTGTTGGACTGCAAAATGTAGGGCGGTTAGTCCATTTTCAGCTGAGAGATTCAGATCAACTCCAGCTTTAATAAAGGCTTGAACTGTATCTCGGCTATCTGAATAAACTGCTTTATGTAAAGCAACTTCTCCATATCTATCGCGTTCACTAAAATCAAGACCAGCCTTTTGAAGTAAGCGGATTTTTTCTGAAATATTTCTGCATCTTCTGTTGCACTCTGTTGCATCAAGAGGATCTTCAAATTCTGCTATTGGGTTAATTCCCAAATTATAGGGTTCGCATGCAGGATATTCTATTAAGCGTAACAGTTCATCTGGACTCAAAGTTTCATGAGGTTTTGAAACAGTCATTGCTGCAACAGAAGGCACCATCTTACAAGCGGCTTGTACGCTGAGTAAACCGGTGATAAGAACTGGTAGTTTTTGGAGCGTTTCTTTAGGAAAGGGTAAACCAAGATGGAGGTGAAAAGGTTTTTTATGTTCTAGTTTAAATTCTTGCGAATTGCCTCTTCTTTTTTCATTGTAACGTATGTCTTTTATTCTTCTGTGAGATTGAAGGCTTTTTGTTTTTTTTGTACGAAACATTGCATTATTATGAAAGCCCACAACGAAGAAGAATAAAATAACGAGAACTTTTAATGTTTTCATAATTTATCCTTTTTATTTACACATTTTTATCAATTATATTTTTTATGACCTAACGCACCTTTAGTGCTTAGGTAGGTTAAGAGAGAGCAGCAGAGTGGAGGTATTACAGCACAATTAAGAGCTACAATTTCCCAAAAACCAACATCTTTATTTGGATCTGTAAGACAATCTCTGAACACGGGGTAAGTGACGCGATAAATCCACCCAAGGCTATTCACGCCGAAAATAGCTCCGCCCATTCCCATTAATGTGCGATCGCAGCTATCTGATATAATTGAATCATCTCTCATCACGATTGGTGCAGGTACTTGTTGAGGATTTCGGGGCGGATTTTCCTTTTCCATGCATTTGATGTGAAATGTTAAAGATAAAAGAAGAAATAATATATTTTTATTTATCATGTTTTTCCTTAAAAACGTAAAGGTGGTATCATGCATGCCAATATTACACATAAGCCAGCAGCCCCGCAACAGGTACCTAAAAGGCAACCGACACACGTATCTTCATTGCAACATGAACGATCTTTTTTTTCAGATTCAAAGTGAGGTGTTTGTGTTCCTTCCTCCTGCATTCTGAGCGTTGGAGGTATAACATTTTCTTGTGAAGTTCTTCTTTTTCGCATCGCAGATTCCATTGCGCAATTTTGAAATATGATGAAAAAGAAAGATATATAGAGCAGCTTTTGTTTATTCATAAAATTCCTTAATCACGTTTTTCATGTGAAAAACGTGATTAAGGAATTTTTTTATACCGAGTAAACAACAAGCACATTGTGAAGGGGCAAAACAGACAAGAGATGTCAAAATTGAGAGTTTGTCTTCTGAGTCATGTTCTTTGCGAATAGTACATGCTTGTTTCGCACAATAAAGAGCACTGCCCCCTCCAATAAGGAGAGATGTTGCTACTAAGCCTAACGTTGCCTCTTCTGTAAAGTGAGGGCCCCAAGAATTGATCGAATCGGTTAAATATATGGGGATTTCTATTGCTGCAGAACAACATGATGATGCGGCTGCCCATTCAAGTGATCGAAATCCTGTTTGCCAAATGAAATCTTCTGCTTTTTTTTGTGTTATGGGTTGTCCTTTCAATACGAAAAGAGGAGGTTCTTCTTCCATAGAGATTGGTGCTGGAGCTTCTTGAAGGTTTTGCGGAGGATTTTCCATTGTTTTGCTATGAAAGGGTAAGAGATAATAAGTCACAAGAAGGAATTGGAATTTTTTTATGTTCATAATTCATCCTTTTGTGATTCTAAATAATCAAACTTCAATACGTGAAGCTCTCCAGCAGTTTTTAAATAATTTAGAATTTTTAATCGTTTTTCATAACATTCTTTATCGGATTTTGTCCATGTGGAACAGGGATGTATAAAAGTTTTTAATGTTCCCTTTTCTAAATGTCTTTTTGCCCATTGTAATTGTTTTTTCCAGCTTTGCTCGTAGTCTTTTTCTGTAAGTTTCGGGCCATGATGATACATGCGTTGATCATATGGAATTTTGATGTGCTCTCCTTCAAGGTAACCCTGTTTTCCGTCTAATGCCGAAAGAATGGTAAATCGTTGTGCCCATTTAAGCGATTCTTTTGACTTGCCTTCATGATCAGCTTGTAACATTTTGGTGAGCATTCCGAGGGGACTGTTCATACATATACGGTCTTCACATACAACTTCTTTAAATCCTTCGTGGGCAATTTGTTCGTCGAGTTCTTTTTCCATCTTATCTAGAAATTCGCTTCGTTCTTTAATGCTTTTTTCAACAAACCATTTACCTATAATAGGAAGACGTTCTCGTATACATTGTACTTGGGTTTTTATAGTTTCAGGGGCGGGCTCAGGTATCTGATCTATATGTATCTGGTTAGGTCCGCTCAATAACATTGCGGCGGTCCATGCACTTTTCGTCAAAGAATCTTCTCCGTCCATCGCCGATAAGATACCATATCTCGTCGTTAATCTTTGAAATTCAGCTGGTTTTTTTTGATAAGCTGCCATTGCCATTTGTTGTAACATAGTCTCTGGATCATTATAGAGACCATCACACTCGCTTGATTCAAGTTTGGCTGCAACAGCAGGCATTTTTAAAGTTGCCTGTAGGCACAGTAAGCTTGTAATAACGAGAGGCAGTTTTTGGAGCGCTCCTTTTGGAAATGGTGAACCAAGATGTAAATGAAAAGGTTTTTTATGATCTAATGAAAATTCTTGAGGAGAATCAACTCTTTTTTTATGACTGCGCATATCGTCTGGAGTTCGATGGCTCTGTGCTCTAAAAATACGTTGAGATTCTTTTCGATGATCCATCATTGAATTATTTTGAAATAATGAAAAAAGCAACGGTAAAAATAAGAGGTAATTTTTGTTCATATTATTTTCCCTTTTTTTTCTTGAGTAATTCGGCTACCCCACAAAAACTTAAGATACATCCTGAAGGAATAACTCCTATTTTTAAAAAACACTCCCAGCAGTTATTCCAATCATATGATCCATAAAAAAATTTTATTCTATTATCCTGATTTTGTGAGCCTATGACATCGCGTTGCAACATTAGTCCTCCCATTACAGTTGAATAACAAAGTAAACCGGTAGCAGCAAGAGCACCCTTTCTCAGGCACTCGCAATGCTCATCATCTGATTGAGCAAGCCTTCTCGGTGAGTCCATTGATGCAAGTGGTACTATTAAAAATAAGATGGATAAAAAATTGAATTTTTTTTGTGTATTCATAAAATTCCTTCTGGTAAAAGTGATTTAAAAAATTTATCGGTATCTTCCCTCGGCTCTATCTTCAATTTTTCTCCAGAGATCTTTGGGATTATAAGTTATATCAAGTGTTTTAAGATTAAACAGCGTATGAAAATCTGGAAATCTTTGAAGATGGTTAAATGAAAGATTAATTTCTTCAAGACATAAAAGCATCTCGAGTGATTTTGGAAGAGATGTTAATTCATTGTCTTGTAGTAATAAAATTTCAAGGTTTGGGCATTTGACATCAATTTGTTGATCAATTTTAGTTATGTAATTATGAGATAGATCAAGTGTGCGTAAACCTGTCATTTTTTTTAGATTGGGAAATTTTCTTATATTGTTGTGTGATAATATGAGATGTTTAACGGGGAAATGTTCCACAAATGATTGAAAAAAAGATCGAGGAAATGCGCTTAACCCTTTCATTGATAAATTAAGAGTCTGCGTTTCTGGATCATAACAATCTTCATGAATAGAAGGATTTAACTTTTGGAGCATGATTTCTAATTTAGTTTCATGATGTGGTACATCGATTGGTGTTTTTTTTTCAATACTATTTTCACGTTTCTCCTCTTTTTCTCCAAGTGCTTTTTTTAATGTTTGAAGAAGCTGTTTTCTTCCTTCACGGTTTGGTGTGGGCATAAAAAGAGTGGTAAACGATTCTATTCGATCTTCAACGCAACCAAATTGTGTTCTTATAGACGCTTCATCAGGTAGAGGAATCTCTAAGAGGAGTAAAGTGCACCCATTTGTCAAGACCATTTTGAATTCAAACTAAGATATAATTTGCCCCATATTTTTGTTGTTCAAAATACACTTCTGCCGGTGTTTTGTAGCCTAAACTTTGATGTAATCTTTTGTAGTTATAAACCATGATGAATTTT
>Ga0209319_1000598_pt1 | contig 42562 bp, 34 predicted proteins | sample RifGroE2_FD_184000 | JGI IMG/M metagenome (GOLD analysis project Ga0209319, IMG submission 184000) | Groundwater microbial communities from Rifle, Colorado - Groundwater E2 (SPAdes) (version 2) | ecosystem: Environmental > Aquatic > Deep subsurface > Groundwater | place: Rifle, Colorado, United...
AAGCTTATAGCCAGAAATAGTTTTCAACGTATCAACAGAATTATTAACATATTTTGTTGATAACTGTCTGAAATTAAAAATCCAAAAAATGATTTAATCGTTTTCAGTGTTTCGAACACTCATGATTTGCAATCCGTGCCATGTATACTTAAATTACTTCTTTAGAATTTTCTTCAGCACAGTGTCTTTGTCAAGTTTTTTTGTGCAGAAAAACCAATCGTAGCAATGCGTGTCAGCATCTTTGTTTTCCATGCGTTCTTTTGCAACACCGCATGAACCGGCCGTTGGAACAATAACGTCATCGCCAGGACGCCAGTCGGCGGGAGTAGCAATGCCAAACTCATCGGCAGTCTGCAGCGCCAACACAACACGATAAAGCTCATCAAAATTACGTCCGAGACTTAGCGGATAATAAATGATGGTGCGGATAAATCCTTTCGGGTCAATCACAAATACCGCGCGAACCGCTTTGGTATTGCTTTCGCCGGGCATCATCATTCCATACTTCAGAGCTACTTCCATGGTAATATCTTCGATGAGCGGGAAAGTAACTTCCACATTCTTCATCCCTTTGTACTCAATTTTTTCCTTGATGGTACGCAACCATGCAATGTGGCTGTACAAGCCGTCAACCGAAAGTCCAACCAGTTTGCAATTGGCTTCGTTGAACTGCTTTTCCATGCTTGCAAAAGTCATGAATTCCGAAGTACACACCGGTGTAAAGTCTGCAGGATGACTAAAAAGTATCACCCAGCTTCCTTTGTAGTCAGCCGGAAAATTTATTTCACCTTGTGTTGTTACGGCCTTGAACTCAGGCGCTCTTTCGCCGATACGCGGCATTGAATTTACTTTTTCTTCCATAGCATTTATAATTTAGATAGTTAATCACTCACATTCATTTTCATAAAGATCCATGTATTCAAAAATAATCCGGATGGCTTCCGCATTCATGTCTCTATTGAGACTGGTATTGTTGCGCACAATATCCGTTGCATTCCACAATTCGCACCAGCTCACATCGAACAATACCTGCGCTTTTATGAGGCCATGGATAATATTGAAAGTATAGGATTGCGGATTCAACGCCAGCGCTTCGTCGGCCATTCTGAGGGCATCGGCGCAATCGAAATAACCACCCATTGCTTTCAAATAAGCAAGACATAGCAGATTATCAGCCTTAAGTGATCCCTTGCCTTTTTTCTTTCCAAGAAAATTATTGTAGCTGGTGTAATTGTCAAGACCATCGAAATTCCAGCCGATAGCGTTGATGACAGCCATTTTCAAAGCGATGCTGTTTTTTTTCGAATTCAGAAATTTCATCAAATCTTCGGAAAGAACGCCGTTGCATTTCAGCGCTTCCTGCACCTTTGGAGAACCTTCGTAGGCCTTGTAGAATTGGGTGGAAGTCAGCGGAGAATCAGCAAAAGTAACCGAATATGAAAACACCAGAATAACAAATGCGATGACGAATTTCATGATTTTGAATTTTACACAAATCTAATCATTTAATCGCCAAATACCATGTATTTTTCGTTAATTAATAAAATAAGCATCCAATCTGCACAACCGCAAAAGCTACCAGCCAGGCTACAGCTGTAGTATAACCTACGGTAAACAGCGCCCATTTCCAACCGCCGGTTTCCTTGCGGATGGCCGCAACCACTGCGACACAAGGGAAATACAACAGCACAAACATCAGAAATGCAAATCCGGTAACCGGATTGAGAACGGGTCCTCCGTTCACATCAGCTGTAAGATGCTCGCCAAGCGACTTCCCGGCAGGCTGTTTAATTGCCGCAATGCGACCACCATCTTCCATTTTATGGTCGCTGGCAAATAAAACAGACATGGTAGAAACAACCACTTCCTTAGCTGCGATTCCGGCAACAAGACTCACCGACAAACGCCAGTCGAAACCAAGTGGTTCCATAACCGGCTGAATAAACTTTCCAATACGACCTATGTAGCTGTTTTGCTGCCGCTCGTATTCAATCTGCTGTTCAAGCTGTGACTGACGCATTAACAGAGAATTGCTGTCAACCAAAATTGTTGCTTTATTCAATTGAATTTCGTCGGTACTGGCCAATTGGCTGGAGACCATTTCGAGCTCAGTTTTTAATTCGACCGGCACCTCCTGATTTCTTGGGAAATAACCCAACGCCCAGATAAGCACAGAAGCAAATAGAATAATTCCTCCCATTTTTTTCAAATATTGCGACGCTCGAAACCACATATGCCGGAAAATGGCATGATGAGTAGGCATGCGATATGGAGGCAGCTCCATCACAAAGGGCGCTTCGGTTTTTCGGAAAATTGTTTTCTTGAAAAGCAATGAAAACAAAACCGCGAACAAGACACCGATTGAATAAACAAGAAATAAAATAGCAACTTCGTTGCGCGGAAACAATGCGCCGATAACGAGGATATACACAGGAAGCCGCGCACTGCACGACATAAAAGGATTGATGAGAATAGTCAGCAACCGGTCGGTCGGATTTTCAAGCGTGCGGGTTGCCATAATGGCCGGCACATTGCATCCAAAGCCCATGATCATAGGAATAAAGGACTTGCCATGAAGACCAATTCGATGCATAACTTTGTCCATCAGAAAGGCGATACGAGCCATGTAGCCGGTGTCTTCCATGATGGCAATAAAAAGAAAAAGAATGAGAATGTTTGGAAGAAATACAAGAACACCGCCAACGCCTCCAATGATTCCATCAACCAGTAAATCCTTGAACCAGCCATCCTGAATCACAGCGGAGATCTGATGACCAATCCAGCCAACCCCAAGCTCCATCCAGTGCATCGGAAAGGACCCGACAAAGAAAGTGGAGAAAAACATGAGCCAGATGAAAAAAAGAAATATCGGAAAACCAAAGAAACGATGAGTCAGAATGCGGTCGATCCGTTGCGTTACCGATGTAAATGATTCCTTTCTTATACCAGGCCGGTAGGTCTCTTTCAGCGCACCTGCAATAAAACCATAACGTGCATCGGCTATCAGCGACTCTGTATCGGTGTGATAAATGGCTGCGATATTATCCGATTCGCGTTGTGCAACTTCCATCACTTGCTCGAAACCAGTGCGCGATGCAGCGGCCAAAGCCTCTTTATCTTTTTCAAGTAGTTTGATTGCATAGAACCTCGAAGAAATTACCTCTTTCAAAAAATGACTCTCGGCCATCTGCTCAGAGATAGCATCGATGGCATTTTCAATCTCCATTACAAATCGAATCTCAGCTTTACGAACTGATATATTTTGATTCTCGTACAATTCTACCACTTTCGATAGCAGCTCATTGACACCTTTGTTTCTGTGTCCAACGGTAGGCTGGAACTGAATTCCCAGCATTTCGCCCAACTGTTTGTAATCGAATAAATCGCCTTTTGCCAGCAATTCATCATGCATATTCAGAGCCACCACAACGGGAATGTCAAGCTCAATTAACTGGGTTGTAAGAAACAGATTTCGCTCGAGGTTGGATGCGTCAATGACATTTATAATGAAATCAGGCGGAGAAGATATCAGCTGCTTGCGAACAAAAAGTTCTTCAGGACTGTAGGCAGAAAGCGAGTATGTGCCCGGCAGGTCGATCAGGTTTATTTTATAATCTTTAAAACGAAATGACCCGGTTTTGGCTTCCACCGTGACACCGCTGTAATTACCAACATGCTCGGTCGAACCCGAAGCAAAATTGAATAATGTCGTTTTTCCACAATTCGGGTTGCCAACAATGGCGATATCAATTTCTTTTGAACGCTGAATGGCTTTGTGTTCCAGAACATCCAGCGTTATTTTTTCCTTAATGTTGAAGCCACTTTCAATGGAATCAATTTCAGCGTGTAATATTTCCTCAGTAACAACTTCAATCGAACGCGCTTCACTTCGCCGGAGGCTGATTTCATAATCCATCAAACGATATTCAACCGGATCCTGCAGCGGAGCTTTGCGGACAACTTCCACTCTGCGACCTGCCGTAAAGCCCATCTCAATCACACGCTTGCGGAAGGCGCCGCTGCCGCGCACTTTAACAACAAATCCGGTTTGACCGGGATTTAGATCATTGAGAGTCATTATTTAGACTTGATTTAAATAACTATGCAAAAATAGCAATCTTTTTTCAATCCAGCTAAAACAAACTTTAATGTAAACATGATAAAAAACAACGGTCGCAACACAGTCATGACCGTATTGCGACCGAAAAAAAGATCTTATTACTGAATTTCTACAAAAGAGAAAAATGAATCTCCAGCGCCTGTAAATCGCAAACCATAGGTTCCAGCATTGAGGGCACCAACTTCGATACATTGCGACTGAACAGGATTTTCAACAACCGTAACAATTTGTCCGTTGAGGGAAATCAATTCAATACGCTCAATGGCCGGCAGAATCAATGGATCAATTTCGATATTCATGCGATCGTCGGCAGGATTCGGGAAAACAGTGATTTTACCCTCATTCCAGGCATCTTCAATACCCACCAGGCTTGAAGTATAATAGAATTCAAATCCATCGGCACGCAGCATGGCATCGGACTGAAAAACAACATAAGCTGAAGGACCCCAAACCAGTATCTCTTGTGGCAAATCAAATCCGGTAACAGATTTTACAAGTGGATCAGCTGTAGAAGTTCCATTGTAAACATAAGCGACATCCATATCCTGATCAAGTGCAAGCTTTGTGAAGTGAATATAAATCAGCCCTGCTCCGGGAGGTTGAATGGTCCATGAACAATTGGTGTTATTGCCATAACGATTGACACCGCTTCCATCTTCAATGGTATCGGTAGCTGCAGTATAAACAGCTGATGGCACACAGTATTCAATATCGCCTGTTTCGGGTTCAACACCGAAAATGGCACCTTGCCCATCTGTAAAACCTCCAAGATTTGAAAAGGTAAAATACCCATTGGCAGAACCGCCCCAGCCCCAATTTATATGCATTTTATTGCTGTTGTCAATTCCGTCACAAACAAAAGCATGTCCGCCGCCTGTTCCATAACCACTGTAATAAATCGGTCTGCGGCTTTTAAGGTCATTGACAACTACCTGTAACCAGATTGATTCGGGAAACATATCTTTTTCTGCATAAAATAAATAATCCGAGTAGGAAAAATGATCTCTCATAGCTGCAGCTGCATCGGAAGAATTTGCGCCCGAGCCATCAAAAGCGTAACCCATATTGACAGAAACCCCAAGATGAAAAAGCAACTGGGCAACAGGCTCGTTGTAAGTATTTATGGAATTTGGCATTGCAGCCCAATTGTAGGATGCCTGATCGAAATCAGCTCTGATATGTGAATATGCGCCTGTTCCATAAACATTATAACCAACACCCACGGATGGATAATTGTGATACTTAAGCACCTGCCCCATGGCCGTGGCCACGCATCCGGCATAGCAATGACCGCAGGGGCCACTGGCATGCTCAGGGACACTGTCATTGTAGTAGCAGTCCTGATTCCAGGTTGTAGAAAGCAAAGGCGTAACCGCCGATTTAAGATAAACAGGAAGTTTTCCGTTGGCAGCAATGGATTCCCATTCTTCTTCAACCGATTTATCCGGAACATAAGCGTTGTTTTTTGCCTGAACCAACTTGGCTTCAGTGCCCAGGAAATAATCAGCCACAGGTGCTGGCAGAACCTCATCCAGACCTGATTCGGTGGAATAGGCTATCACAGGCGAAGTGATTTTTTCGCCCGCAATAACAACAAAAGAAGTATTCGCTTCATCAGTAAAAAAATACATATGACTGATGCCTTTTGTTTCGTATGAAACCGTTTTGAGCTGAATGCTTTTGTTTGCTTTCGCAGACATAAATTTCTGCGCAAGATTCAAAGCCTCGGACTGAGTAACCTGTTGGGCAAAAGCAGCAACAGACAGTATGGAGGAAAAAAGTAGAAATACAATTTTCATGGGTTGGTATTTGATGCAAATTTATTTATTCTCAGCTTTAGACAAAACAAATGACAAATCGTTGCAAAGTAGTAATATTCAAACAAATAACATCTATAGACCCGTTTCTCCAAAACCGTCAAATCAAGTCATACAGCGGATAAAAGAAATTCCTTGAATGATAAAAACCGCAAACTGATTTAAAAGGATCTTTGACGAATTTGATGCTATCAGGGTTTTAACTACATTTACATTGCAATTTCTTTAAATCATCCGCAGTCATGAAAAAACAATTTGCGATCCTGTTGTTTGCCCTGGTGGTTCTGCCGCTTCCCCTTTTATCACAGCATGTCAATATTGTTGTGGGGGCAACGAATGCGCCGGAAGAGCCCACCATTATTATCAATCCAAAAAACACACAGGAACTGGTTGCCGGAGCCAATCTAGACAATTATTACATCAGTCAGGACGGAGGCATTACATGGACGCACGGAATCCTCACCTCAAGTCATGGCGTCTGGGGCGATCCCGTTGTCATTTGCGACACCGCAGGAGCATTTTATTTCTTTCATTTATCAAACCCGGCCAGTGGTAACTGGATTGACCGAATCGTATGTCAAAAACTGGATTCTTTAAATGGAAGCTGGAATGACGGAACATATGCCGGACTAAACGGTACAAAAGCACAGGACAAACAATGGGCGGTTGTTGACCGTAAAACAAATACCATTTACATGACCTGGACACAGTTTGATGAATACGGCAGCGGACTTTCAACAGACAGCACCACTATTTTATTTTCAAAATCGACCGATGGCGGACAGACCTGGGATTCGGCGATACGGATTAACAAAGTCGCCGGAGACTGCATTGATTCTGATAATACAGTAGAAGGAGCCGTTCCGGCAGTCGGGCCAAACGGCGAAGTGTATGTTTCATGGGCCGGACCTGAAGGTCTTGTGTTCGACCGCAGCTCTGATGGCGGTGCCACCTGGCTGGATGAAGATATTTTTGCTGCGCCGATGGGTGGCGGCTGGGATTATATGGTTCCCGGTATTCAGCGCGCCAACGGGCTACCTGTCACAGTTTGTGATACCAGTCAGGGGCCATATCGGGGCACAATTTATATCAATTGGAGCGATCAGACAAATGGAAGTAGCAACACTGATGTATGGCTTGTAAAAAGCACCGATGGTGGTGATACCTGGACTACTCCTTTGCGTGTAAATAATGACACTACAGCAACTCAGCAGTTTTTCACCTGGGTGACCATCGATCAGGTGACCGGATATCTTTGGTTCATTTGGTATGATCGCAGAAATTATACGGATAACCGCACCGATGTATTTATGGCCTGTTCTAAAGATGGTGGACAAACATTTGAAAATTTCAAAGTAAGTGATTCGCCGTTTACACCAACTTCATCTGTTTTCTTTGGCGATTACACCAATATTACAGCACACAATAATGTTGTACGCCCCATCTGGACACGGCTTGAGAGCGGACAGCTTAGTATATTGACCGCTATTGTGGATACTGCTTTAAGCATTGAAGAAACATTTTCAGTTCCTGATTCCGATATTGAAATATTTCCAAATCCTTCCGAGGGCTCATTCTGCCTGGCGTTCAAGATGCACAGCGTTACGCCTTTCAGCGTGGAGTTGCTCGATATAACAGGCAACGTCATTACAAAACTGCTTGAAGGTTTTACAACAACCGGCCGGCAGATACATTATTTCGACGCGTCTGATTACGGCCTGCAGAGCGGTGTTTATTTTATCATTCTGCGCAGCAACGAAAAAACTTTTCTGAAAAAATGGGTGCTGGTTGAATAGGTTTTTACACATCAATATCCAGCACCGAAGGACAATGATCGCTGTGCAGCGCAGTAGGCCATATTTCCGCGCCTTTAAGTTTTGAACGGAGCGATTCTGTGGCCATAATATAATCGATTCTCCATCCTTTGTTATTAGCGCGGGCATTGGCACGAAAGCTCCACCAGGTGTAGTTGTGCGGCTCTTTGTTGAAATGCCGGAAAGTATCGATGTAATCGTGACTCAAAAATTTCGTCATCCATTCACGCTCTTCGGGCAGGAAGCCGGAACTTTTTGCATTTCCTACCGGATCATGAATGTCAATTCGCTCATGCGCAATATTGTAATCACCGCACAAAAGCAAATTGGGCCGCTCTTTGCGCAATTCCTGCACATAATGTAAATATTTATCGAGCCAGATCATTTTGAATGCCTGACGTTCATCGCCCGAAGTGCCGGAAGGATGATAGGCCGAAACAATGCTCAGGTCGCCGTAATCGGCACGAATAAAACGACCTTCGTAGTCATATTCCGGAATGCCCATACCGACCTTTACGAGATCGGGTTGGATTTTTGTGAGAATGCCAACACCGCTGTAGCCCTTCTTCTGAGCACTGTGAAAAAATGTTTTATAGCCGATGGCTTCAAATTCCATTGATGGAATCTGATCATGTTGAGCCTTGAGTTCCTGCAGACATACTACATCAGCATTGCTCTTTTCAAGCCATTCTATAAAGCCTTTTCCGATGGCCGCGCGGATTCCGTTGAGGTTATAAGTGACAACTTTCATGACTATTTTTCAGGTAATAATTTTTTCAATTCTGATTGACTGTTGATTTTCATTACCGGATAAACGCAGTATTGAAGATCGCGATATTGTGTGTGATTGTACACCCAGTTCATCTGCAACCACTGATTGGAAGCGAATGCAGGGTCACTATTTTTCAATGCATCAAACTCGGCTTTCAGCGCCGGATTTACAGCAAACATTTTTTCGGCCATCGGTTCGAGCACATACATTTCGCCATATTCCTTTTGTTCAAAGATGGCGTTGAAAAATCCCCATTTCAGAAAACTATCCTCCGATGCGGCATCGAGCAACCAAACCAACACTTTTATCTTTGGCTGTTTCACAAGAACCAATGCTGATCCCTTATGAATACTGACTGCGGTATCAAATTCATTAATGATATATTCAGGTCTGAAACGCCCTTCGTAACTCGTATGCGGGAATTTCACTGCTGATAGTTTCGATGCCGTGACGGTAATTTCAGAACTTTCAGAAACACTGATCATACTGATTCCATGCAGTTTTAAGCGATCTATCACCTCGACCCATTCAACTGGGATAACATAAGCCATAGGAAGATCTATGCTGTCGCTCACATACACATGATCGAACAACGGAATTTTCCAGGTCACTGGTTTTGTGTTGTCGTATTTGTAGTAAATCCCGCCAGTGATGCTGCTTGGAATGGTGTCGAACTCCATCCCGAGAAAGTCAATAATGGTGCTGTCTTTCATGCTTGTTTCAAGGCCGATGGAAAAAGGTGAATGAATAAATTCATCCGAAATGCGCTCCTGATCAGCTCCCCGTAGCATTGATTTATAGCTCTCCCGATTCCCTGACAAAAATTCCAAGGTGTGATGAATCATTTGCAACGTAGATTCAACGCGCGATTTGTACGGTTTCAGCATATGCGTCTCAATGAGCAAACAAGGGCGATCGGTCAGAATTGTATAACCGTGCGACAGCATAGGACGCGATCCGTAGGTTAGCAGACCACTGCGCGGATTGTGCCATTGGCGAAATGCCACATATGGAAATATCGGCATGCCATCACGCTCCATTTTTTCTGTAACATAAGGGATGTACTTTCGATTGCACCATGCAGCAACTACGGGATTCAAGGTTTGGAAAGCATCCATACCGTAAGTGAGTGCGTATTGATAATCCGCACCATCCGTGGTATGGCAATCGATCATAAAATCGGGATTGATCTCATTGTACAGCTTCAACCACGATTGCATTTCGGGCGCATCTGCTTTCATAAAATCACGGTTCAGATTCAGATTCTGCGCAGTTGTGCGCCAGCCCATCTGCTCCGGCCCGTTCTGATTGATGCGATTATATGGTCCGAAACGCTTGAGTCCATCCACGTTAAAACAAGGAATGAAAATCACACATACATTTCGCAGCGCTGGTTTTAGCTCCGGTTTTGTCATCAGATCGCGCAAAAAAAGAAATCCGGCTTCAACGCCTTCCGGCTCTCCGGGATGGATTCCAGCCTGAATCCACAGCGTGATTTTATCCGCAGTCTTTGATCCGTCATCGATTATCAGGTACGGCAAATCATCACCCTGAGCCGATTTGCCGAAGCTTTTAAAAACAACTTCGTTGTACAAAGAATCCGTCAAACGACAATAATGAATAATGTCATTGTAGGTCATAGTCACATTATACCCCTTCGATTCATAAGGAATAGTGAAGGTTTTGGTTTGCGCATCAACATGAAATGCAAACAAAAAAAACAGTGATATTATTAAAATGGGTTTCATGCAATTTTGTTTCATTTTTCTTTTTCGTCCGATCCAAGGGCGTTTTTTGCAATTTCTATTGCCTGATTAAGCTTACGTTCCAGAGTCTTTTTATCTGGTAAAACTGTCAGGTATTCTGCAACTTTAATTTGTTCATTGTTATCCAGCATCAGATAACTTATTTGTTCTCTCGACTTTTCGCTACAAAGAATCAACCCAATGGGCGTATTTTCACCTTCTTTTTGTTCGTTGTGCTCAAGCCATCTTAAATACAGTTCCATCTGACCTTTATATGCTGCTTTAAATTTATCTAGTTTCAGGTCGATTGCTACAAGGCGTTTCAGTCCCCGATGAAAAAAAAGCAAATCAATATAAAAATCTTCATTATCAATTATAATGCGTTTTTGTCTGGCGATAAATGCAAAATCGCTTCCCATTTCAATGAGGAAATTCTGCAGATTGGCAAGAATAGCAGACTCAAGATCTTTTTCACTGTAACTGTCGTGCAATCCGAGAAAATCAAGCACATACGGATCGCGAAAAACAAGGTTCGGAGACATTTTTTCGGCATCCTTCAGGTTTAATAAATCTTCGGAAATTGTCTTTTCCGGCTTCTTGCTGATTGCCGTCCGCTCAAATAGCATACTGTCGATTCTCTCCTGCAAAGTTCGTACACTCCAGCGCTCATAGATGCATAATTGGATGTAAAATTCCCTTTTTATTTCATCTTCAATGTATATAATATGTCTGAAATGCGTCCATGACAATTTTGCACTCAGTGCGTGCAAAATCTCAAAATCAGGAAAAACGGCATTGAATTTTACAAAACTCTGAAGGTTTCGCTTTTTGAATCCACTTCCATATAGTATTGATAATTCCGTTGATAGCTTTTCAATTTGTTTCTTCCCATAATCTGCTTTTCCCATTTTTGTGAAATCGTCATTAATTGATTTGCCGATTTTCCAATAAAGAAGTACTAATTCACTGTTAACTGACAATGCAACATGCTTTCTCGCTTTTTCAATCAATGAAATAATTGACTCTAGAAGGTCAGTGCTACTGCTGAGTTTATTTTTTTTCATCTTAGTATTTCTCTCATTTTTACTAATTGTCTTTTTAGCCAAATAATGGTATCAACAAGTTGCAATAAAACAGCTTTCACAGCGGATTATATAGATTTTCCAAATTTCAACAACGCTTCCAGAGCCACGTACGACCATATTACTGACGTCAGGAAAATGGTCTGGGGCAGTCTGGAACGCATTTTTCAGAGATCGTGATTTTTCTGTAATTTGCAATTTTATGATTGTTATGCTACTATTTCTAAGTGACAAATTACATTCTCTGGCACTCCAACATTCAACACCATTCAAGTCGATGGCTGCAGCTTCGAAACGATTGAATAAATCATGAATCTCTTCTGTTTTCATATTTGCAGTTTTATACGCCCCGCATACTCAGATTAATTCTCTTACGTGCTTTATCAACTTCGAGCACTCGTACTTTCACTTTTTGATTCAGCTTCAATACTTCGGAAGGATCAGCAATAAAGCGGTCTGCAATCTGACTGATGTGTACAAGCCCGTCCTGATGGACACCAATATCGACAAAAGCGCCGAATTTGGTAATGTTGGTTACAATTCCGGGCAGCTCCATCCCGGGAATCAGATCATCGATATTGTGTACATTCTGATCGAATTCAAACAACTCGAATTTTTCGCGCGGGTCGCGGCCAGGCTTCTCCAGCTCTTTCAGAATATCGTTAATAGTTGGCAATCCGAATTTCTCAGTAATATAATTTTGTGGCTTTATCTGAGCACGGAGCTCTTTATTATGAATCAAATCAGCAACTGTACAATTGAGATCTTTCGCCATTTTTTCAACAATGCCATAACTCTCAGGGTGCACAGCCGAGGCGTCAAGCGGATTTGATGCATCTTTAATGCGAAGAAAACCAGCGGCCTGTTCGAATGCTTTGTCGCCAAAACGCTTTACTTTCAACAAATCTTTTCTCGTTTTGAACACTCCCTTTTCTTTACGATGCTCAACAATGTTTTGTGCCATGGCGGGGCCTATGCCCGAAACGTAGGTCAGGAGCTGCTTGCTGGCAGTATTAAGTTCAACACCAACATTATTAACCGCACTCATCACTGTTTCATCCAGCTTCTCCCTGAGCATGTTCTGATCGACATCGTGCTGATACTGCCCTACTCCGATGCTTTTCGCATCAATCTTCACCAGCTCCGCAAGTGGGTCCATGAGCCGACGTCCGATAGAAACAGCACCACGCACCGTGATGTCATAATCCGGAAATTCTTCACGGGCAACATCGCTCGCAGAATATATCGAAGCACCGGATTCGTTGACTGCCAGCGCAATTACGGGACGACTGAATTGAATACGTTTGATAAATGTTTCCGTTTCGCGGCCAGCAGTGCCGTTTCCAATGGCAATAGCTTCGACCTTGTACGCTTCAACCAAATGATCAATTTTATTCAACGCCTCCTTCACTTTGTTTTCGGGCGGATGTGGATAAATGGTTTCGTTGTGCATCAGATTTCCTTGCGGATCGAGCACAACCACTTTGCAACCAGTCCGGAATCCGGGATCGATGGCCAAAACGGTCTTCTGTCCGAGAGGCGATGCAAGCAGCAACTGCCGCAGATTGTCGGCGAAAACAATAATGGCTTCCTTATCGGCTTTCTCTTTATAAAATTTACGCACTTCTGTTTCAAGCGATGGCTGCAACAATCTTTTATAGCTGTCGTCAACTGCTTTCTGTACTTCTTCGGCAATGGCATTGTTTGCTGAAACGATGCGCCGGTCAATCAAATCAACTGCTTTATCAGTTTCGGGCTCGACCGAAACGCGCAGGAATCCTTCGTTTTCGCCACGAAAAACAGCCAGAATTCGATGTGAAGGCGCTTTGGCCAGTGGCTCAGAAATAGAAAAATAATTTTCAAATTTGGCACCGTCGGCTTCTTTTCCCTTCACCACTTTTGAATAAATAACACCTTCTCGGATAAACAATGCACGCAAGTCAGAACGTACCCGTGCATCTTCGCTGATCCATTCGGCAATGATATCGCGGGCACCAGCAATGGCTTCCTCTTCGCTTGTTACGCCCTTTTCCTCACTGATAAAATGACGTGCTGCTTCAAGTAAATCAAACGGATGCTGATTGAAAATCCGCTTGGCAAGCGGCTCCAAACCTTTTGCGATGGCCATGGTAGCGCGCGTTTTGCGCTTGGGTTTGTATGGCAGATAAAGGTCCTCTACCTCAGGCATTGTAGAAGCATTCTTGATTTTCGTTTCCAACTCAGGAGTCAGTTTTCCTTGCTCATTAATGCTTTCCAACACAGCTGATTTCCTTTTCTCAAGCTCAGTCAATTGATGCAGGCGCGTTTTTATCGCCATAATCTGAACCTCATCCAGCGTTCCGGTCATTTCTTTACGGTATCGGGCAATGAAAGGCACAGTAGCTCCTTCTTCAAGAAGCTTGATTGTATTGGCAACCTGCGTTGGCTTTAGTCCAAGCTCAATGCAAATAATATCAGTGAAAGATTTCATGTTTCAAAAATAGTAATTTTCGCTTGATTGAAAGTCTTTGTAAACACGTTTCTACGCAAGTTTCTCTTACTTTGGCTATAACCATGTTGAATCACACACTTATAGCCAGTTTGAAATTTTTCGTTTTCCTCAGGAGGGAAAATGGTTCTGCTCATCAATCTGCTCTGTGAGCCAGATTCAGAATGACAAAAGATTTTCTTTTCTAAAACATCGCAAAATAATTATCTTCGCAACGAAATACCAAGCGCATATGAGTGACCAGCTGAAAAAGAAACGACAGATACCGAGTACATACGTCATTGTTTTTACGATAATCCTTATCGCAGCAGCAGCCACATGGTTTGTTCCGGGTGGCGCTTTCGAGCGCGAAAAAATTATGGTGAATGGCGTGGAGCGCGATGTCGTTGTACAAGGCTCTTATCACGAAACCGAGACCAATCCGCAAAGCTGGGAAATTCTTTCTTCAATATATGATGGCTTTGTAGATAAAGCAGATATCATAGTTTTTATTCTGGTGATTGGTGCTTCTTTCTGGATCATTAATTCTTCAAAAGCGCTCGACATTGGTATCATCAAATTTCTGAGTCGTGCTGAACGACTTGAAAAATACAAACTGTTCCGAAAAATCGGCATCCGGAATATTCTCATCACACTCATTATGCTCATGTTTTCAATATTCGGTGCTGTATTCGGAATGAGTGAAGAAACAATCGCATTCGTAATAATATTTGTTCCACTTGCCATCAAAATGGGCTACGACAGTATTGTTGGCGTAAGTATGTGTTTTGTGGGAGCAGCACTGGGTTTTGCAGGTGCCATGTTCAATCCCTTCACCATCGGAATTGCACAGGGCATTGCACAGATTCCGCTGTTCAGCGGTCTTGAATACAGACTTTTTATGTGGGTTGTTTTGAATATTTTCGGAATTACCTACATCCTGATTTATGCCAACAAAGTATATAAAAATCCGCAACGCTCTGTTGTGTACGAAACCGATCAGTACTGGCGCGATCAGGCAACTAGCAATGAACATCCGATTGAAACAAAGGCGGGTATTTCAGCATGGGTTTCCTTTGGAATTATTCTGTTGTCGCTGATTGCTTTCTGGACGGAATATCCTTATACAGATATCACGGTTGGATCCTTTGCTGTAACAATTCCGGCGTTGCCAGTCCTTACATTTCTGTTTGTTATTCCCGGAATATGGCTTCTGTTGCGCAAAAGCGTGCAGTTGTATATTTTGCACATTATGCTTTTTACAATAATTTCGCTCGTTATCGGCGTACTTGGTTTTCACTGGTACATTCGCGAAATTGCCGCGCTGTTCTTTGGAATGGGCCTCATGGGCGGCATTGCGGCTAATTACCGACCCAATGAATTCACCAAACATTTTCTCGATGGTGCCAAAGATATTTTCTCTGCTGCACTGATTGTTGGTCTTGCAGGCGGCATTATTATTATTCTGCAGGAAGGAGGCATTGTTGATACGCTTCTAAACTCGCTCTCCTCGCTGTTTTCGCACAATAAATATTCTGCGGTCAGTGGCATGTATGTAGTTCAAACCGCTATAAATCTCATTATGCCATCGGGCTCGGCCAAGGCTGCGCTCACTATGCCGCTGATGGCGCCATTTTCCGATCTTATCGGAATTTCACGTCAGGCCTCTGTAATTGCATTTCAGCTCGGCGACGGCATTACAAATATGATTACACCTGTGTCTGGCGTTTTGCTTGGCGTTCTCAGCATGGCAAAAATTCCGTATGAACGCTGGTTTAAATGGGCCTGGAAATTCATTTTAATGCTTATTATTCTCGGCTTTCTGCTGCTGATTCCGACAGTGACTATGACGCTGAACGGATTTTAAAAGTGATCAGTCGTGAGTTTGATCTTTCGTTACGCGTTACATACGTTACAATCGTTACAAAATAATTCCAAACTAGTTGTTAGCTTTTGGCAAGTGTTGAGTTGATGATCAGTGAGAATAGTCAGCGGTAAAAAAAGAGTTTCCTTATAATGATTTTATAAAAAGCTGTATTTTTGTTACAAAATGATGGATACAATGCTAAGACGTTATATGTAAAAAAATGATTCATGATTAAAAAAATAATTATTCTAGTTTTGCTAATAATAAATTCATTAAGTGGATTTACATGCACAACATTTATAATAAAAACGGCAAATGAACTGGTTTTTGGGCGAAATCTGGATTGGTTTTCAGAAAACGGAATTATTGTCGTAAATAAACGAAATATAAAAAAAACGTCATTGGTTTTTCCACCTGAAACCCCGATTGAATGGACTTCAAAATATGGAAGTATTACATTTAATCAATTTGGCAAAGAATTTCCTTTTGGTGGAATTAATGAAAAAGGTTTAGTCATTGAAATAATGCTTGCAAGTGCAGAATATGAAAACTTTGATAATAGAAACGCTATAAATGAATTTCAATGGATTCAATATCAATTAGATAATTCTGAAACGATTGATGATGTAATAAATAGTAATAAATTCTTAAGAATAAGTTCCATCGAAGAAGAATTGCATTTTCTGATTTGTGATGGTTCAGGAAATTCAGCAGTCATCGAATTTCAAAATAATTCAATGATCGTTTATAAAAGCGGCAATTTGCCGACTACTGTTTTGGAAAATGATTCATATAACACGTCATTATCGAAATACCGAAGAAATATTGATTGCAGATTCACAACCGCAGCACGTATGATAAATAATTATGGCATTGAAAATAACAGCTCAATAATTGATTATTCGTTTGAAATTCTTGATAGTGTTGCATTAAGTGCAGAATGGTCAATTGTTTATGACATAAAAAACATGAAAATCTATTTTAAAACATCATCAAATCAAAAAATTAAAGAAATAGCCATTAATCAATTTGACTTTGATTGCAATTCTAAAACTTTAATTTATGATTTATTGATAGAACATGATGGTGATATCAATTCCAATTTTTTTGCTTTTTCATCAAAAATCAATAAAGAGAAAATCAAATTTGGATTGCAAAGTAATAATATTCAAATGCCAAAACAATTATTGAAGAAATTTTATAATTATCACAAAAAATGTAAATGCGTGAATAAACATTAGATAGCCCCACAAACAAACAGCCGCACTTCTTGAATGGTATATTTCAAAAAGTGTTTAGAGATTTCGAATTGTAAAACCTTATTCATATTCTTAAATAGGCTAAGCAACACATCGACGAAGTCGCATATCTTCGCAAGATAAAAGATAAAAGTATAAAGACAAAATTAAGCAACTGACATTTTCAAATTAGCACATCAATATATCAGCACATTAGCAAATCAGCACATTAGCAAATCAGCAAACTAGCACATTAAAACGATCCCTTATCATCGCCGCAGGCGCGCTTCTTTGCTTCTGCAGCACCTTCGTATTTCAGGTCAACTGCTTTTTGCAAATCTTCGCAGGTTCCTTTTTTATCTCCTGCCTGATCTTTCAAAACACCGCGATAAAAATAGGCTCTGCCAGATTCAGGACTGAATTTTACCGCTTTGTCAAGGTCTTCGAGCGCAGCTGTGTAATTTTTCTTTTTAAAATAATAGATGCCGCGGCCTTCCCATGCATAGCCGTTTTTCGGGTTGATGAGAATTATTTTATTGTAATCAGTGAGCGCCGAAGCTTCTTTATTTGTTGCCACTTTACTGTCGGCGCGGTTGATATAAGCATCTTCGAAATCTCTGTTGTTCAGAACCGCTTTGTTGTAATCTGCAATCGCAAGCTCGTGCTGATTGGTGGCCGCATAACAGAGACCACGCGCGTTCCACAACAAGGCATCTTTCGGTGCAAAAGTTGTCAATAAAATCGTGAGATCTGAAATTGCGGTCTCAAATTGCTTAGCATCCATGCACAATTTATAGCGGCGTCGATAAATGTCTTCATTCGAAAATTTAGTTGCAATGGCTGCTGTATAATCTTCAATGGCGACCGGATACCGTTCCAGTTTTTCCAGCAAAATACCTCGCCAGTAGTAGGCTTCGCCAAATGTTTTATTCTTGTCAATTACTTTCGAGAAATCATTAAAGGCCTGCTCCTGCATATCTTTATTGAAATAAATTTTTCCGCGCGACACCAATGTAGCCGGGTCATCGGGCCGGATTTCAAGAATTTTGTTGTAATCGGCGAGTGCTGCATCGTTGTTGTTCTGCTCTGCATACCAGGCTGCGCGCAGGATGTAGGGGTCCGCTGCTTTCGGACGAATGTTCACTGCCTGAGTTATATCGGCCAGCGCTTCTTTCATTTGCTTTGCATCCTTGTACCAGAGCGCTCTGTAGTAAAATGCAAAGTAGAAATCCTTCTTTTTTGTCAGCGCCAGATTGTAATCGGCCAGCGCCAGATCCTTCTTCCCAAGCGCAAACTGACAGCGTCCGCGATCGACATATGCCTCGTAGTAATAAGGGCTAATTTCAATGCATTTTGTGAACATAGGAATTGCACCGGCGTAATCTTTTGCGTTTAGCTTTGCGGTGCCGGCATCGTAGAAATCATTGGCGCTCTGCTGGGCAGATACAGTGATTGAAAAGATCAGTGCAACTAAAAAAATAATCTGTTTCATCGGGAAGGATTGATATGCGAAAATAGGAAATTTTTCAAGTGAATTCAAGGTCGTGCCAAAAATCAACGAAAAACAAGGGCTTAGTTCCCGGCCGGAGTTTATCCTGCTATCGACATTTCGACGGAGTAAATTCGACTGTCGATCCTTCGACTCCGCTGCTAATGACACACTATCTTATACCACTAAAAGTCAAACAAATCAGCAAAACCGATATTCCATCGTTCGGAGAGAATCGCAGAATATGGAATCGTCGGTTTTGCCGCAAACATAACGATTCCATATCCTCTGCCTCCTTCGTCGCCATTGGACGATGGAATATTATGTTTGCCCCATTGTCATTTTTTATTTCTGGTTGCAAAACGCGTTTTGCTGGATGTCTCAGGATGACAGCGGGACTCAGCATAACTGCGGCGGGGCTCAGCAGGACAATGACTTCTATCACATTGACACAAAACAAGTCGCCCATCCAAATGTAACCAGATGACGGAAAACATGATAATTATCACCCTACAAAATATCATGAAATGAAAAAAAACACATGCGGCAGATAATATCTTTACGCAATGAAAAAAGTTCACATAAGAATAATAATTCTGACATTTCTGGTTTTGCTGATTGCAATACCTGCATTCATGTTTCTGTCATGGTACTTTTCTCCCCGGAAAACATTAAAGGTTGTCATTCTGGATAAGACCGTACTGAACAGGAAATATCAGGAACACATGTCTTTCTTTTGGGTGCTTCGTCAAAACAAATACATGAAACCAGATGATACCTTTTATGAACCGGAAAAGGATTACATAGGCTTTTTCCCCGACGGAAACGGCGGCTACACAATAAACGATCTGGAAGAAAAAAGCAGAGAGTATCTGGTGCAACTGGCCGATGCGAATGATATGGTCTTTTACACGGATCTGTATGGAATTTACAGGATTGAATGGTTGAATGAATACCCGCAGGCAAAACCTCATATGAAGCCGGGCCGCATGGGCGAAAGATCTGAGCTGATTTACGGTGGCATGTCACAAAACGAGCTGGAGTTTCTCAGAATTATGAAAAATAAAAAGAAGCTGATTATTAATGAGTTCAATACATTTGCTTCGCCGACTTCTCCCGAGATCAGAAAAGACTATGAAGAAGAGTTTGATATCACCTGGACCGGCTGGGTCGGCCGCTATTTCGACAATCTGGATACAACAAATAATAAGGAAATCCCACTTTGGCTGATACGGAATTATAAAGATCAGAACAATGGCCATTGGCCGTTTAAGAAAGCAGGGATTGCATTTGTTCGCAATGACGACAGAATTGTCATTCTTGAAAATGAAACACATCTGACCAACGAAGTTCCGCATATTGTTACCGGTTCTGTGTATGCCGAATATTACAATGTAGCCGGAGAAATTAAATATCCTTTCTGGTTTGACATATGCAGAACGGGTGAATCAAACGAGATGGTTTCAGAATACAAAATCGAGACAAATGAGAAAGGAGCTTCTGTTCTGAAGCAATGGGAAATTCCTGAAAGCTTTCCGGCTGTACTGATGAACAAAGACTATCCTTATTACTACTTAGCAGGCGATTTTTCAGATAATCCGATTTCAATTTCTTCATCAGGTTTCAGATTTGTTCAGAATTTCGATTTTCTGTTTTATCCTTCCGAAATGCTTGAACGCAGCAGTTTCTTCTGGAAATTCTACCGCCCGATGCTGGAAAAAATACTGGCTGATTATTACAATTCCTTAAAAAAATGAACGACAACAAGAAATACACGATTGTTTTGTTTTCAATCGATATGGTTTTCAATCAGATCATCAAGCGAATTATTGAAAAAACGGAAACAGACACCAGGCTGATCATATACACTTCCTTTTCCGATGCCGGAAAGATTTCGGAACAGGGCAAAGTTGATCTGATAATTGTGAACGATGAGATTATCGGCACTTCGAGTTATGAACTTATTTCGGTCTTAAGGCTGAAAAGAAAGATTTCATGTCCTTTCATATATTGCGGAGTATCCGAATATGAAGGCGAAAGAAAGGCCCTTATGACAGGAGCCAATTATTTTATCAAAAAACCATTCAATCCTGATTCCGTAGTGAAAACTTTTCAGGAACTGCTACCACTAAAGAACGAAAAAGCATGAAACGATCTGTCCTGTTCTTAATATCTATTTCCATCACAATTCTGCTCACTGCTCAGGTGAACACGGATTCCCTGTTCGAAGAGGCCATCCTTGATTCGCGTGCAGGCAAGTACGATGCTGCAATTGAAAAAGCAGAAACGGTACTGAAAATTCATCCCGGGCGCTACGATGTAATGGTATTCGAAGCCAATGTATATGCCTGGAAAGGGAGTTATGAGAATGCCATCCGCTTTATTGACAAAGCCTATTCCATCAATCCTGAAAATGATGAACTGTATGATTCATGGCTGAACATTCTGCTTTGGTCCAAAGACTACAAGAGGCTGCTCGAAGTTTCTGAAATTGCAATGCAGAACAATTACAGCAATCAATACAATCTTGTTCTGAAACAGTCGCTGGCTTATAAATTTCTTGGAGAATATGATGCGGGCATTGAATTGATTGAAAACAATACAAACCTGCTTGATTCGACAGCATTGAAGCAACTGTACAACGAAATGCAAACGCTCAGCCGTGCCAACACTTTGTCTCTGTTCTACTCCATCGATCTTTTCGATGAAAACAACACCGATACGCAACATCTTTTATATGCAGATTACGCATTCAGAATAAAAAAAACCACACTGATTCCCAGATTAAATTTCGCAAACCGGTTCAATAGTAATGACCTGCAGATCGAAGCAGACCTTTATCAGTCGTTCAGTAACGGCCATTATCTATATCTGAACTATGGAGCCGGTATTTATAACAAACTTTTCCCTGAGCACAGAGCTGGAGTGGAGTATTACCTGCCTGCGTTTAAAAACATGGAATTTAGTCTTGGCGGACGTTTTCTCAATACAGGCAACAATAATGTGGTTATTGCTACCGGACACATCGGCAAGTACTACAGAAACTGGTGGTTTTCGCTGCGTCCATACTATGTAGTTCAGAATTCAAAAAATGCGCTCACAGCCGTTTTAAATACACGATATTACGCCAGAAATTCCACCAGCTTCTGGGGTCTTGAGCTTATATATGGAAACTCACCCGACGAGCGCTATTCGCTGTCAAATCCGGCGGAAAATCTGCTTCTGAAAAACTATCGTATTAAACTTGAAAAGAATATTGCACTAGTCAGATTCAATGAACTGAGACTTTCAGCAGCCTATGCCTCTGAGGAATACACTGCCGGAAGTTTCAGAAACAGATACACAATCGAAATTTTGTTCAAACACAAATTCTGATATGTTTTTAGCAAATACCATGAAATATACGCGAACCGCACTGAATGTTCTATTCTGGGTGATTGTAATTGCGCTGTTTGTTGCCTTGTTTTACATCTTCAACAAGCCTGAAACAACGTTTTCAGAAATACACTTCACAAATCCCTTTTATCAGTTCATTCAACAATTTCCTGATTGGATATATTTCGTTTTCTGTTTTATTTTTGTGTCAGTTTCGTTTATTTTTATTTTTATCGCTCGCAGTTTGTATTTCACTATTAAGCGTGAGCGTGAAAATGCACAGAGGGAACGATATTATGCGTTCTTTTCTTACATCCTGACAAATTATTTCCTGTCGGATTATTTCAACACCGAAGCCCGCAGGCGGCGACTGTTCCGCAAGATAAAACCATATCTGAAAAATAGGTCTCAGTTGACATCGTTTATAGAAGCGCATCTCAAAATTCAGGAAACACTTGCGATGGACTTAAGCGTCGGATTATTGCATCTGATCAACAGATTGCAGTTGCAAAAAAAAATTGAGTCGTTTCTTTATCAGGGCGAATTTGATGACAAAATTCTCGCTGTCAAAATAATTTCATACCTGAGGATCAACAGCAATGATAAGCAGATTATGAAACTTGCCCGCAGCAAAAATGTGGCATTGAGAACCGAAGCATATGCCGCACTGATACGACTGATGAAAAACGATGAATACCTATTGAATTTCATTGGTGAAAAGTTTGAGCTCTCAATGCTCGATATCAATGTTATTGTAAATTCGGTTCTGAAAAATCAGAAAGTCAACATTGATTACAAAGCCCTGTTGTCATCGGACAATATCAATAAAAACAAACTGGGGCTTATACTTGCAAAATACCGCTATTCAAGCAATACTGAGAATACAGCCCTGATCGCCGGATTTATTGACAACTCCGATCCGGTAATCAGAAAACTTGGGTGGGACGCCTTGCTTTCAGTTGTTTCGATCAATGAAGTTGCTGATCTGATCATTGAAAGATTTGAAAAAGAAACTGAAGAAATCAGATTGATCATTCTGCAAAAATCAGAGATTATTACGAATAACAGGATTTCTGATTTTCTAAGTTCTGTCATCTACAGTCAACCACTTCTGGTGAAGATTGAAACTTTAAAGATTTTGTTTAAGAGTGACATTAATCTACTTGCAAAATTTGATGGTGTAACAGATGATGAACTGGCACTGGCATACAAAGAAGTGTCGTGTGTGTTCATTAATTAATTTCAGCAAATCATGAATATTTTCTACGACATATTAAACTCGTTTTTCCTGATTTATGGCTCATTTCTTTTTCTGAGCTATATATTCATTTCCATTCTGTCGTCGGTCGATCTGTCGTTCTACATCAGGCGGTCGAAGCACTTCAGATTTAGTTCTATGAAGGAGTTCAAGGAGCTCCCGTCAATCTCCATCATAGCGCCAGCCTACAACGAAGAAAAATCAATAATAGAAAACATCAGAAGCCTTCTTTCACTCGATTATCCAAAGCTTGAAGTCATTGTGATCAATGATGGCAGCACTGATGACAGTCTGCGGAAAGTGATTGAACATTACAGTCTGACAGAAGTTGATTATGCGAGCAATCTGTCCTTCGAAACAGCCCGGATCCGAAGCATTTACAAATCGACCAACACCGCCTATTCAAATCTGATATTTGTAGATAAGGAAAACGGAGGCAAGGCGGATGCATTGAATGCCGGCATCAATGTTTCAAGATCCGATTTGTTTCTGGCTTTAGATGTGGATTGCATCGTTGAGCATGATGCTGTTTTGCGCATGGTGAAACCATTTATTGAAGAAAGTGACAAAAAAGTGATTGCGGCAGGCGGAGTTGTGCGGGTTGCAAATTCGTGCGAAATCAAAGAAGGGCGGATTGTACAAGTAAATTATCCGAAAAACTTCTGGGCGAAATTTCAGGTATTGGAATATTTCAGGGCATTTACCCTTGGTCGCATGGCCTGGAGCCGGATAAATGGATTGCTTATTATTTCCGGTGCTTTTGGTTTGTTCGACCGAAGAATTGCCATTGCGGCCGGAGGCTACGACGTTACGACTGTAGGTGAGGATTTTGAACTGGTGGTTAGAATGCGGAAATACATGCACCGGGTAGCAAAACAAAAATACAAAGTAGCCTTCATTCCCGATCCGCTCTGCTGGACCGAAGTACCATCGAAACTGAAAACACTGCGCAATCAGCGAAACCGTTGGACAAGAGGCTCCATCGACACTGTGCTGAAACATAAAAATCTTTTCTTCAATCCGCGGTATGGGAAAATGGGATTGTTAAGCTTCCCCTACTGGGTGTTTTTCGAATGGCTGGCTCCCATTATTGAAACGCTGGGTCTGTTGTACTTCCTCTTTATGGTTGTTTTTGCCTCAATCAATGTTCCTGTGTTCATAATTCTTCTTATATTCGTTTTTTCATTTTCATTGTTCTTTTCTTCTTTTGCGGTTTATTATGAAACACGTATCTTCAACCGTTACAAAGGTTACAAATTTTTGTTCTCTGTGTTTTTTATCGCCATGGCCGAAATACTCATTTATCACCCCATGAATGTGTATTTTTCACTATTGGGAAATTATTCCTATTTCATTAAAAGAGATAAAAAAGGATGGGGTAAAATGACAAGGACTTCTTTTGACAAATAAAAATATCATACTATGGAAAACTGGACAGACAGCTATTTGCTTGACATAAGCGAAATTGACAAACAGCACCGCGGCTTTTTCGAATTGTGGGAAAACGAATGCAGGAACGCTGATCTGAACAACTATGATCAATTGAAAAACATTGTTGAAAAATTGGAAAATTATATTCTGGAGCATTTCAAAACCGAAGAGGAATTACTCAGGAAATCGGGTTATGCTGATATTGAAAGCCATATTGCCCAGCATGGATTTTTCATCCAGAAAGTTTCGGAAATGAAGCTGGAACTGAATTATAAAAACACGTTGCTGTTTGAAAAACTGACCATGTTTATCAAGAAATGGTTTATCAGCCACATCATGCAGACCGACCGTAAATACAGAGACGAAGTCATCATATATCTGTCAGAAAATCCACAATGAAAGCAACCGGAATAATTTTCACGCTGCTGCTGATTCTTTTGACAAATCGTGCGTTTAGTCAGCATTATCCTTATTCGACCGACAATACTCACTTAACGATATGGAATGGATCAGAATATGTTCCGTTTTTCGTCAAAGGTACAAACCTTGGAATCTCTGTTCCGGGCACATTTCCTGGTGAGCTGGCCGCAACAAGAGCAGATTATTCAAAATGGTTCACACAGATAAAGGATGCCGGTTTTAACTGCATACGGCTCTATACTTTGCATTTTCCAGCATTTTATGAAGTCCTTGATTCCTTCAATCTGCAAAACCGCCAAAATCCCTTGCTGTTCATCCAGGGTGTGTGGCTAAACGAAGAACTCACTGGCTATTCAAACGATCTGTATTTCCTGACCGACACGTTTTATTCCGAAGCAGAGGAAAACATTGATTGTGTTCATGGAAACAAAACAATTCCAGTGCGGCAGGGAAAGGCCTATGGCAATTATTCTACCGACGTATCTCAATGGTGTCTGGCTTATATTATTGGCCGGGAAATCTTTCCAGGCGAAATTCTCACGACGAATGCAAATCACACAGGAATAACCAGCTATTCAGGCAATCACTTTTCCATTAACAATGCCACTGCCTCCGAAGCGTGGATAACGGAGTCGCTTGACCATCTGGTATTCTATGAAAATGCAGGCTACAACACACAGCGACCCGTCAGTATGTCATCCTGGCCGACTCTTGATCCGCTGACACACCCGGAAGAATTAAACGCTGACGAAGACACCGCATCGGTTGACCTGTCGAAAATCATCATGACCAATGCCCCGGCAGGGCTTTTCATTAGTTATCATGCATATCCGTACTATCCCGATTTTGTGAGTGAGCAATCTGATTATCTGACATATTTCGACAATTATGGATCAAACAGCTATCTGGGCTATCTCAACGCACTTAAAGATCACTATCAAGACTTCCCGCTCATAATTGCCGAATGTGGTGTTCCGTCGAGCTGGGGCACAGCTCATTATGCGTCATCAGGCATGAACCATGGCGGCTTTGATGAATCAGAACAGGGCGAAACGAATATTCGTATTCTTAAAACAATTGAAAGTTCCGGCTGTGGCGGGGGTATCCACTTTGCATGGATTGATGAATGGTTCAAGCGAACCTGGATTACCGATCCGTTGGATTATATTCCTGAAAGCCGCGTGAGATGGCATAATATTGAAGCTGCCGAACAGAATTTCGGATTAATCCGCTACAATAAAATTCCCGGCATGCACCCTATCATTTCTTTCGGAAATCCTTCGCCGATCACAACAATAAAAGCAGATGCCAATTATTCATTTTTCGAAATGGAAATCGGATTGCTGAACCCGTTGAATATCCCGGACAACATGTGGATTGCCCTTGACACCTATGCTGACAGTCTTGGAGAATCGCAGCTGCCCGATGGTACGATCATTCCGGTCCGGTCCGAATTTTTTCTGCATATTACAAATTATTCGGCCGAACTATATGTCACGGAAGCATATGACACCTATGGAATATGGCATCAGACCTCAGATTCCATGCAGGTTTATCATTCCATTGCCAGCGACGGCGCTCCCTGGGTTATTGTCAGATGGAAAAACAACAGTGAAAATTCGGCCGTTCAATATGTCGGGAGTTTACAGGTCAATTACAGTTTTCAGAGCCCTTCATCAAAAGATGCCATAACCATTTATGACGATAAAATCGCAATCAGGCTTCCCTGGAGCCTGCTGAATGTGGTTGCGCCGGATCAGCTGAAAGTGTTGAACGACAATCGCCTGACGCCGACCAAAGAAGACACCGTTACAGAAGGAATAAATATCGCTGTCTGGTACGACAGTGTCTGGGTTACAACTCCCGACAGGTTTTTATGGAATACGTGGACCGTTGTAAATGCAGATTCGCTGACTGATACTTTAAAAACATCGTACTATGTGATGAAGGACCGGCTTCCTGAATTCAATACAGCCGCCATAGCTGTCCGTGATTCGTTTATTTTCAATGACGAAACTTATCCGGTGAATATTGCATCGGTTGATGGCGTATTGAAAAACGATTTTGATCTCGACGGATCGCTGATGGTTGCGCTGATTACTCAGCCTCCTGCCAACGGGCAGGTGCAGCTGAACAACGATGGATCTTTTGAGTATTATCCTTTTGACGGTTTCAACGGTGTGGACTCATTCAACTATTGTCTGTTCGACGGCTACAGCCTTTCTGCAGAAAACACGGCCGTGCTAACCGTTTCGGGCAATACGGGGATTGAACAATTGGCAGAAAACAACAACCCTGTTATTCAGGTTTTTCCCAATCCTGCCGAGTCCTTTATAACCATTGAAACATCAGACATCTTTGATGAAATTAAAATCTTTGATGCAAACGGAAAACTTGTTTCTTGGTCTCTTTATGAAAGCCGGTTATATTCGCTCAATATTCAGCATCTCAATGTTGGTGTATATTGTATCGTAGGTCTATACAAGGGTAAATATTATTCCGCCCGGTTCCTTAAATCCTGACGGAATGAATTTCATTTTTTCTGCTGCAAATAATTTATTATTAGTTTGAGCAAACAAGATATATTTGTAATATTGTTCAAAGAAATATCATTCATGGCAATTGCAGAAGCACATCTTACTTCATTGCCGAATATAGGCAAAACGCTTGCAGAGCTGCTCATGCAGGCAGGGATTGAAACTCCAGCGCAACTAAAAGCAGTTGGCAGTGAAAACGCATTTATCCGGATCAGCGCTATCGATTCCGAAGCCTGCATCAATAAGTTATGCGCGCTGGAAGGCGCCATTCAGGGTATTCGCTGGCACCAACTGAGCCCTGATAAAAAAAGGGAATTGAAGGAGTTTTATGTCATGGTGAAGGGTCCGTGCTAAGGAAAGAATTAAATAAGCCGACAGCACCCAACGATTCCGGGATCGCTCCACTCCCATTCTCAAACTAAGTCATGCGAACGCCAAAATGTTGGGTGCACTCCCTGACATTTTAGCCCCGCCTTTGTCACACTGAGCCCCGCCGCTGTCATGCTGAGCGGAGTCGAAGTATGAACAGCGGGGTAAACTCCGTCGAAGTGTTGAACGTCATATTGACCTCAACGGAGTAATGTCGGCGAGGTAAACTCTAGCAAGTATAGGTCAACAGGCACATTGGGGGAACACTAATATGCGAAAGCAAGAAAAAACTTTGTAATATTGCTATGGATTAAACCGCAACATGTGAAATCAATACTAAGTCCTTTTCTGATAGTTGTTCTGCTTTGCACTTCATGCCGCAAGGATGAAGAAGAAAAACGGGCATTCGAAACATCGTTTGAAAGCATTGCCGACTTTGATGGATTCTACATCACACCACAAGGTTATCTGAATACATGTTTTCATGAGCTGAGCGACTCCATTGTTTTCAACGGCAATTTTTCGCATAAAGCGTGGATAACGGGACCCAATGCTCCATCTACAGCAATCCAAAACAACAATCATCGCGCTTATCCCACTATTCAGCTGTATAAAACGGATGGAGGTTCATTTACCACACCTTGCTACATCACCTTCAAAGTGTGGCTCGACATGGCTCTGCAAGCCGATACCGCCGGTGGTGAAAACGACTGGTTCAGTCTCGCCACATTTTCCTGCGATGAGTCAGATAATTGGAGCAGAACAGTTCTTGTTAATTTGAACCAGGAGGGATATATCCATCTGATGCATGTGCCACTACAAGGTCAGCAGGAACATGTTTTCCAGACATCCAGCATCCCTTTTCCACAGCGCGAATGGGTTGAAATAAAAATTTATCTTGACTTAGGTGAAAACGGTTACGCAAAGGTGTGGCAAAACGGGCTGCTGGTTTCATGGGCCAATGTGGAAGGCGTTGACAACAAACTTGCTCAGGCGCACTTTGGATTATATTGTTCACCAGAAATTGCAGCCGGAGTTGTGTATAATGATGATCTGACTATTGAGGAAGTTGACGGAGAATAAAACAGCTACATCACTTTCAGGTTCAACCGGGAACTTAGTGGTTTTTTCTGACGAGAAGTCTCTTCTCAGTCCGGTCTGCCAACAATCACAATATTCATAGAACGAATCCCATAGGGCAGATCCGTGATTCCGGTTCCGGAAATATCCATCCAGCGCAGGCGTATGAGCTCATCAAAAAATGAAGGAAAACTACTGATATCGGTATGCGCAATATTCAGACTTTCCAGACTGGTCAATTCATTGAAAAACGATGGAAAACTGCTGACTTTCGTATTGCTCATATCCAATTCGCGCAGCGATGAGAGCTCGTGAAAAAATGACGGAAATGAAGTAATGGGATTGCCTGATAAATCCAATACTTCGAGACTTTTCAATTCGGAAAAATACGATGGAAACGAAGTAAAATTATTGTTTTCAGCAACTATTACACGCAGCTGTTTCAAATCGCTGAAAAAAGATGGCCATGAACTGAAACTGTTGTTGCTGATATAGAGCTCCTGCAGGTTTTTCATGTTGCTGAAAAATGACGGCCAGGTGGTCAGGTTCTGTCCTCGAACATCAAGGACAATGACAGCTTCCGGGTTTTTCACGGCTGCTTCAATGTTATAAAAAACTCCGGAGTTTTGTGGAATATAATTGTTTTGAACAACTGGTTCGATGTAGATAGTTTGATTCGAATTATCATTGGAATTTGAAGTATTCCAGTTTGAAGAATTTGTCGTAGTGTTAGTATTTACAGGTGTTTGCTGCACCGGGAGTCCGCTCTCGGCATCGCGCATCACAAGGATGGAGCTGATGTTGTTGTTCCATGCAGCAAAATCACCAGTAGCAGTCCAGTCGCTTTCGAGCACCAGATGATGTCCGCGGAAGCCTGTTTCATCAAAGATGATAAGCCATGTCCCTTCCGGAATATCAATCGAGCCGATGCGGTTATTGAATACATCAGAAAGGCCTTCCGGATTCCAGTGACTATAAATATTTCGCGAGTCGCCCAGAAAATTTTCCTTATCAAATACAACAACGGCTTCGTTCTGAGCTACGCCGGCTGCAGATACTAAAGCAAGCAGGATGAGAATGGCGAAGTGTTTCATGGTGGCTATTATTTGTGTGCGAAGTTAAAAAACTTCGCACAGCTGTTTAGTTAAAAATGAGCAAGCGCGTTGCAAAATTAAGGCCAGTACAGTGCGGAGTTGGAAAACTCCGCACAGCTGTACGAAGAAACTTCGCGCAGCTGTGATTGTTTGCTGCTGGAGGTTTAACGATTTCGTATCTTTGTATATCATGTCGCGACATCACTTCCACGGAAAGCTTCAGGAGCTTATTGAGCGGGCTGAATCAGGCACTGCCGCTGATGTGGATTTTATATTTGAGCATCTTACCGTTCATGCTGATTTTGCGATGACACGATTTGTTGATTTTGCGTTAGGCGTGGTCACCTCAAATGTAGGGTTTGAGCAAATTCGTTTTTACCTGTTTCACGGAACGCAGATCCAGCGCAATTATGCAAGTTTGTATTTCAATCGCCTCGGCGAATGGGACTGCGTGAAAGAGGCATTTGATCAGGGATTGATTGATGAGGTGCAGGCGTTTGCACGGTAGAATTGATAACATGTCTGGACTAGACTGATTTATTTATTTCTGATATTGTCCCAATTTCCCGAAAAAGAATTTTCCCAATATTCTATATTCTACAAAATTTCTTTAATTTGCAGTTTCACTTCAAATCCCAAAATGACTATTAAAGAACTATACGATAAGGTTTATACAGCAGGCGAAACAAAATCGCCGGAAGCATTTATTCGCTTGTATGAAGAAAACACATTCCTTATTGAAAATCAAGAAATCACCACGGACGAAAATCATGAAGCGGTTATGCGGCTTACCGCTGACTACGCGCATCATTTAGTAACTAAAGAATCTTATTTAAAAGCATTAACTTATCTTGATAAAGCCATAGTTCTCTTTGAGAATTACAATGGCTTTGATCTTTCAAAAATGAATGATGTTGACTTTTATAGAATCCTACGTTTCGATAGAGGCGTTGCCAATTTTGAATTGAGAAATTACTCTAAATCACATTATGATTTTAAATGGTTGATGAAAAACAATCCTGACAACGAAACATTCAGGAATTGGAGTAATGCTATAGTGTATAGAAAAATACAAATTCAAATTCGTTTTCTTTGGTACTTATTAGCTGGCTTATTAATACTTGAAATTTTTATTGATAGAACGACTTTTAATATACTCCACACTACAGTACTAATACTGTGCTCGCTTTCATTACTTTCCATTTTATTTTTGGAAGCTATAAAGTACAAAAACAAAAGAAAAACCTACAACTAAATTAAAAAGACATGACCTTCACAGAACTAGCCAAAATACGTCAGAGCGATCGCAAATATTCGGATCAGCCAGTTGATAAGGAAAAGCTGCAACAATGTATTGAAACGACACGCATAGCGCCTTCGGCAAACAATTCGCAACCATGGAAATTCATAGTGGTTGACGATCCGGAGCTGAAAAACAAAATAGCGGAATGTGCTGCCAGCCTTGGCATGAATGGATTTGCTACGCAAGCACCAGTGATGGTTGCCCTCGTGCTCGAAAAAATGAATATTCTTTCAAAAATCGGAAGTGTGATCAAAGACAAAGAATATTCATTGCTCGATATTGGAATTGCAGCAAATCAGTTCTGCCTGCAGGCGGCCGAGCTTGGACTCGGAACCTGCATGATTGGCTGGTTCAATGAAAAAGAAGTAAAAATGTTACTACACATACCATCCGGAAGACGTGTGCCACTGCTGATTTCAGTTGGTTATCCGGCCGGAGCTACGCGCGAAAAAGTGCGGAAGGCTGTTGGCGAAATGAGTGGGTGGAATACCTATTAGGGGTGTGCGACGTTGCAAACGTCGCACAGCGATTACTTTCCGAAAATTGCTTCAGCAGCTGCAATGGCTTCGCTCAAACCATCTTTGTTGGTGCCGCCGGCTGAGGCCAGGAAAGGTTGGCCGCCGCCACCGCCGTTGATGGGTTTGGCAATTTCGCGAATAAGTTGACCGGCGTTCAAGCCTTTTTCTTTCACAAGCTTATCGCTGATCAGAAGCGTGATTCCGGCCTTTTCGCCGTTGGCGGAACAAAGCACAGCCACCAGATTGTCGCTCAGAGTGCGGAGTCCGAAGGCAATGTCTTTCAGATCACCGGTTGGAACATCCAGTATTTTCCCGAGGAATTTTATACCTGCTATATCTTTGGCTTCAGCCAGCAATGAGGGCGCAAGCAAAATCAGCTTTTCTTTTTTCAGGGCTTCCATTTCTTTCTGAAGTCCTGAAAGTTTTTCATTCAATTCGGTCACGGCAACAACAGGATCCTTTCCTTTGAATATTTCTTTCAGACCACGGAGTTGTTCGTCCATCTTTTCAATCAATGCTTCGGCGAGTACACCCGACACTGCTTCGATACGCCGAACACCAGCTGCAATCGCGCTTTCAGAAACTATTTTGAAATAACCAATCATTCCGGTTGAAGGAATATGTGTTCCTCCGCAGAGCTCAACGCTGCTTCCAAAGCGGATTACGCGAACTTTGTCGCCATATTTTTCGCCGAACAACGCCATCGCACCCATTGCCAAAGCTTCATCCTGCTTCATTTCGCGGTGTTCATCCAATGGAATATTTTCGCGAATTTTTTCATTGACGAAACGTTCAACTTTCAACAAATCTTCATTGCTCAATTTCTGAAAATGCGAAAAGTCGAAACGCAGATGTTCAGGAGAAACAAGAGATCCCTTCTGTTCAACATGTGTTCCGAGAACCGCGCGCAGTGCTTCGTGCAGCAAGTGGGTAGCTGAATGGTTACGCATGATGCTGACACGATAATCGGCATTCACGTCGGCTTTGAAAACAGCTTTTGGGTCTTCGGGCAGCGTGTCTGTAACATGAATAATCAAGCGGTTTTCCTTGATGGTATTAATGATTTCAATTTCATCCTTTTCGGATTTCAGCATGCCTGAATCGCCCACCTGACCGCCACTTTCGGCATAGAAAGGTGTTTTGTCGAGCACGATCTGAAAAATAATTTTACCTTTTTGTTCCACCGAACGATAGCGCGCAATGCGCACCTCGTCGGAGAGATGATCGTATCCGGTGAATTCAGTAACTACATCCGGAATAATTTCAACCCAGTCGCCGGCGGCTACAGCAGCGTCTTTGCGACTTCTGTTTTTCTGTTCTGTGAGAAAAGTATTGAATTCGTCAATCTGAACATCGAGACTGCGTTCGCGCGCCATCAGCAAAGTCAGGTCAATCGGGAAGCCGTAAGTATCATACAATTCAAAAGCAAATTTCCCATCAATGGTTTTACTTCCGGCCAGTTTTGAAACATAATTCTCAAACATGTGAACGCCCGTTGCCAGGGTGCGCAGGAAAGAGTTTTCTTCTTCACGGATCACATTGCCAATAAGTTCCTTTTGTTTTGTTAACTCCGGGAATTGTTGTCCCATCTGATTTTCAAGGACAGGGAGCAACTTATGCATGAAAGGTTCATTACAATCAAGAAATGAATAACCATAACGCACAGCGCGACGAAGAATGCGGCGGATAACATAACCCGCTTTGGCATTAGAAGGCAGCTGACCGTCAGCAATAGCAAAGCTTACAGCCCGCATATGGTCGGCAATTACGCGCATTGCAATGTCTTTCTTTTCGTCTTTACCATATTCAAACCCGCTCAGAGAGCTGATTTCAGCAATCAACGGCGTAAACACATCGGTATCATAATTCGATGATTTATTTTGAATAGCTCTTACCAGCCGTTCGAAACCCATGCCGGTATCAACATGTTTTGCCGGCAGTGGCTCGAGTTTGCCTGATGCATTGCGATTATATTGAATAAAAACCAGGTTCCATATTTCAATCACCTGCGGGTGATCGTTGTTGACCAATGTTTTTCCGTCAACAGCAGCACGTTCGGCATCGGAGCGGAGATCGACATGAATTTCGGAGCACGGGCCACAGGGGCCGGTATCGCCCATTTCCCAGAAATTATCTTTCTTCGAGCCAGGCAGGATGCGAGCTTCGTCAATATGTGTTTTCCAAAAGTCTGCGGCTTCGGTGTCAGGATCAAGCTTTTCATGCTCATCGCCTCCGAAATAGGTAACAAACAAACGGTCTTTGTTGAGTTTAAAAACGTCAGTCAGCAGTTCCCAGGCCCATTCGATGGCTTCTTTCTTGAAATAATCACCAAAGGACCAGTTGCCAAGCATTTCGAACATGGTATGATGGTAAGTATCAATGCCAACTTCTTCGAGGTCATTGTGTTTACCCGATACGCGCAGGCATTTCTGGCTATCGGCCACCCGTTTGCTTTTCGGAATTTCGTTCCCGAGGAAATAATCCTTAAACTGATTCATACCTGCGTTGGTGAACATCAATGTAGGGTCGTTCTTAAGCACCATGGGGGCTGAAGGAACAATTGAATGCGACTTCGAATTGAAAAAATCGAGAAAGGCCTTTCGGATTTCGTTGCTGGTCATAGGGAGCTTGTTCTGTAATGTACTTAATAAAACTATCTGCAAAATTAGTTTATTTATTAATTTTGCATACATTTCAAAACATGTCCGATCAACATTTACGTTTCAATCCGCAGACGATGCACTACGAAGTGGTGTATAAAAAGCACTCGCGATGGCGCAATGTGCTTTATGTTCTGCTGGTCGGAATTGCCTTCGGCTTGCTGTTTATTCTTCTGGGAACCACATTCATCAAATCGAAGGACGTCAGAAAAAAAGAACACGATCTGGCTGTATTTAAAGAAACCTATGAAAAAGCGGAGCTTCAGTATCAGCAAAATATTGAATTGCTACGTAATCTTGAATTGCAGGACCGGCATTTATTCCGCGAGATTTTCGAAACTGATCCGCCCGATACCACATTGCTGAGCAACCAACTGCTCGAAGAATCCCAGAACAACTCACACAGTGCTGAGTTTTCCGGTATGCTATCACTGGTAAAAGCCCGTTACAGCAAAATTGAGAATATTGCCTACAAAGATGCCATTCGCATTGACTTCGCTGGGTATTTTTTGAAAAATAATGCAGATTATATTCATTCACTTCCGATACGCGTTCCGCTTAAAGAAGGCAGTTATTCGCTGGTGTCAGGATTTGGGAAACGCATACATCCGATTTTTAAAACAGCGCGTCAGCACAATGGGTTAGACCTTGCAGCCCGAGCTGGTACAGAAGTTCTGGCTTCAGGTGATGGTGTTGTGCAGGAGGTGCCTAAAAATCTGGCTGGTTACGGAACCATGGTATATATTTATCACGGACATGGATACTACAGCCTTTATGCTCAACTACTTGAGTCGAAGGTCGATCCCGGATCGAAGGTGAGTGCAGGCGATGTGATAGGGTTTGTAGGCAGCACTGGAATTTCGATCGGGCCGCATCTGCATTATGAAATATGGAAAGATGGAAAGCCTGTTGATCCGATTCGTTATTTACTCACTGTTGATCCGAAAGAATATCTTGAAATGTTTAAAGTTGCCTCGCAATACAATCAATGTCTCTCCTGATGAATAAAGATCTGAAAAAACTCACGCTTTTTACTGCCATCAACTTCGTGATAGCCAACATGGTTGGAACCGGAGTATTTACATCTCTTGGTTTTCAGCTTTTCGATATAAAAAATCCTGCTGCCATTTTGATACTATGGGCTATTGGCGGCATTATGGCCTTGTTCGGCTCCTTTGTTTACGGAGAGCTTGGTGCAGCCATGCCCCGCAGCGGTGGCGAATATAATTTTCTGAGCAAAATATATCACCCCGCGCTTGGATTTCTGGCCGGCTGGATATCAGCCACCATCGGATTTGCAGCGCCAGTGGCCGCAGCATGCATAGCTTTTGGCACCTATTATCATCAGTCAATTGATATATTAAGTAACACCTATTCCATCAACTGGCTTCAAACAACGCCCATGATAGCCGGGATAATCATTCTGGCGCTCATTACAATGGTGCACAGCAACTCAATAAAGACTGGCGGCGGATTTCAAAATGTTTTTACAATTCTGAAACTAACTTTTATTGTCATTTTTGTTGGTGCCGGATTGTTTTTTCTTCCGGAAGCCCAGCCACTCTCATTTGCGGTGAGCGCTGACACAGGCAATGATATTCTGAATCCGGCCTTTGCCGTTGCACTGGTCTTTGTATCCTATGCCTACAGTGGCTGGAACGCATCGGCCTATTTTGTGAACGATCTGAAAAATCCGGTAAAGCAATTACCAAAGTCGCTCGTAATCGGAAGTGTAGTGGTAATGGTTCTGTACATTCTGCTGAATTTTGTTTTTCTGATTTCAACGCCTGTTGATGAGATGGTTGGCAATCCCGAAATCGGACTCATTGCAGCCATGTATATTTTCGGGAACAAACTTGGAGTATTTATGGGGCTTTTTATATCGCTGTTGCTTGTTTCAAGCATTAGCTCCATGATATTTGCCGGCCCGCGCGTTACCTTAGTCATGGGTGAAGATTTCAAACTGCTGCGTTTTTTGGCCAGGAAAAATAAAAACGGCATTCCGTATATTGCATTGATCACCCAATTTGCAATCAGTTTCGTTCTGATTATCACTTCAACTTTCGAATCTCTGATTATGTACACGGGGTTTGTGCTCAATCTTTTCACATTCTTCACAGTACTTGGAGTCTTTGTCCACAGACGCAAATTTCCAGACGCAGAGCGGCCTGTAAAAACCTGGGGCTATCCGGTTACACCAATTATTTTTCTGATTTTCAATCTCTGGATCACCATTTTCGTGATTTACTCGCGACCGCTGGAATCGTTGCTCGGACTAGCAACCATTGCAGTAGGCGCTGTTCTGTATTTTTTCAGCAAGCAATCAAATAAACCAAAAACAATATGAAAACAAGTCTTTTCATCCTGATGCTCAGCATCTTTTTCATGATTTCATGCGGCGGAAGCAGCAAGGACAAACAAAATGGTACCGACTCTACTTCGAATGACACTGTGGCACCAACCGAGACCATAGTTCTGAATCACTTCTACAATGATATTGCGCGGTTTGTAGCTGGGATGCCTGTTAGCGACAGCAGCGTTCTGAAAGAATATACCGAAAAGACAGAATGGAAAAACTACTCAGCCGACATTGACAAGAGCTGGGCGGAATTTCAGAAAAACAAACTGGGAGCTATGCAACCCTGGATCGACAAGGAATTAAACGGAATAAATGAGACTACCTCCGATGTATTTTATCCTTTCAGCGGACCCGACTTTGTTTACATGTACACCTTCCTGCCGAAGGCAGAAAACTATTACATGGTTGCACTGGAACCTGTGGGAATTATTCCGGATATCACAAAGATTGAAAACTCAATGCCCTCGTTTTTCGCAGCGCTCAACAATGCCATCAGGGATAATCTGAACCTGAGCTTCTTCATTACAAAAAGCATGAAGGTACAGATGAACAATGAGCAGATCAAAGGAACCATTCCTGTATTGTTGTTTTTTATGGCACGTTTGAATCTGCATATTCAGAATATTAGCCCCGCCACCATTTCGAAAGATGGCAAACAGGTTTTAAGTGAAACCGAAGTGCTGGACAAAACAGGTAAAAAGTTTAGCAACGGAGTTGAAATCACCTTTTTAAGACCCGGCGAAAACAAGTTGAACAAATTGTATTATTACAGCGTAAGCATCCGAAACGATGGTTTTGCGAGCATGCCCGAAGCTGAAACCTTCCTGAAGTCGCTACCTACCAACATGACAACCATTGTAAAATCAAGCAGTTACTGCATGCACGAGGACAAATATGATAAAATCAGAGAGATCGTTCTTTCTCATTCAAAATTCCTCATTCAGGATGACAGCGGAGTTCCTTGTAGGTTTTTTAACAAAAATGATTGGAATTTTGGATATTATGGAATTTATACACGACCAATCCCTGTTTTTTCACACTTTTATCAGGAAGATTTAAAAAAATCATGGCCGCAAAATGCCTCAAAGCTGAGTTTTCGTTTTGGTTATAACGAAGAATCCAATATCTTTGTAGCTACAAGAAAAAAATAGCGGATGATTAAATCAAAGACCGGGATCACTCTTTCAGCATTTTTCGGCCTTGTTCTGATGTCACTCACATCAGCCGGACAATGGGCCTCAACTACTGTAATAGACACGGTTGAAGCTAATGGTAAACAGATTGTATTATTCAGTGATAATGTGTGGTCGTATGTTAGTTCCATCGAAGATCTGGCCCGTGACAAAGCCATCGCCGACACGGCACGCATTTTTACCGAATATTGGAATGATATAACATTTGCTTACATGTATCCGGAAGATAAACCGCTGCCCGATACGGTAAAATTTGCTCTGGTGGACAGTCTGCACAAATTCACGCCCCCCTTATTGGGCGGAATTACTTCCGGATTTGGCTGGCGTTCAGGCAGGCCGCACAAAGCAGTTGACATCGGTCTTGATTTCGGAACTCCCATAAGGGCTGCTTTCGACGGGAAAGTTCGTTACGCACAATACAACACAGGTGGTTACGGTAATCTGATAATAATCCGGCATTTCAATGGCTTGGAGACCTACTACGCGCACCTTTCAAAGATGTATATCAAGCCCGGCCAGATGGTTAAAGCCGGTCAGGTAATTGGTGGTGGCGGAAATACTGGTGCACACTGGTCTGGACCACATCTTCACTTCGAATGCCGCTACCGCGACCATGCTTTTGATCCGCTTAAAATAATGTCCTTTGATTCGCTTGACCTGAAAATGGATACCATTGTGCTGACTGCCAATGATTTTAAAATTTCTCAAAGTCACAAAGCATATGTAGCCGATGGTGTTAATGGAACCAATACAGGAACAGAAACAGGCACCACAACCAAACAATATGGAGGCAGCACCAGCAGCCAGGGTGACTATAAGGGATCTACGGCCAACGGTACTGCTGTTGGGAATTACTATATTGTGAAAAAAGGAGACACCCTGTCTGCAATTGCCAGGAAATATGGCACCACCGTTGACAAGCTCTGTTCACTCAACAAAATCAACAAAAATTCAGTTCTGAGACTCGGCCAGAAAGTAAGGGTCAGATAATGCTCTTTAGAATTTTATTACTTGTTTTCTGTCTGCTCGGGACTACCGTTGCATTTGCACAGGACTGGCCAAAGGATCGGGATACATCCGGTTTGCCTGGCAAAATTATCTTCGAACAATATTGCGATTCATTTCCCGAATTGTATATGATGCCCGAGTGGTACGAACTGCAGCTGATCTATGTGCAGGTTGACCGTGATAAATATGGAATACCGCATCTCACGTATCACAAACTAGGAATAGATCGTGGTAAATATTTTTACCCGGCCAGCCTTGTTAAACTGCCTACCCTGCTTTTGACCCTCGAAAAGCTGCAGTCGCTCAAAAGCAGAGGCGTTGACAAATATACCCGACTGAGTATCGGCAAGGAACATTCCTGCCAGTTTGAATTCAAAACCGACACTTCCGGTTTAGAGGACTATCCTTGTATTGCGAATTTTATTCGCAGAATTCTTCTTGCATCGGACAACTGGAGCTACAACCGGCTTTTCGAATTTGTGGGGCAGAAAGAACTGAATGATGGTCTGCGTCGCAAAGGATACACCGATCCGGTTATTCTGAAACGCTTTGCCAAATGCGATGATGATGAAAACAGGTTCACCAACCCTTTCTGTTTCTACGACGATGAAGGAAAAATTATTTACAGCCAGCCTGAACAGGAAAATCAGTCCGCATTCAAGTTGCCCGCTTACATCGATGCCAAAGTTGGCAAAGGATTTTGGGATGGCAAAAAAATATTGGAACAACCCCGCGATTTCAGCAACAACAACTATCTGCCGCTCGAAGATGCGCTCGAAATGCTCATTTCATTCATTATGCCCGAAGCGGTTGATGAGCAGAAGCGCTGGGACCTTAGTCCGCACGACCGGCTGTTTCTGTTGCAGTATTTTTCCATGTACCCGCGTGAATCCATGTTTGAGGAATATCACAACTGGCCGAAATACGAAGACAGCTACAAGAAATATTTTCTAATGGGCGACCACAAAGACACCATCTACGATGGGGCTTTGCGCGTTTTCAATGTGGTGGGCCTCAGCTACGGCTTTGCCTCGGACGTGGCCTATGTTGTCAACCTCCGCGAAGGTGTTGAGTTTTTTCTGGCCGCCACCATTTACACCAATCACGATGATATCCTGAATGACGAGACCTACGAATACCGCAACATCGCATTCCCGTTTTTCGGACGTTTCGGAAGAATCATTTACGACATGGAGCGTGCACGTGAAAAGCAGTATCTGCCTGATTTCAGAGAGATAAAGCAGGCCTTGTCGTTGCCGCCGATGTAAGAAGAATGGTAAAGAATAACAGGTTATGAACTTTTTCGATTGGGCGTTTATTAATATCTTCAGGCTTGTATCCTTTCTGATTAAATCAAAACAGGATGCTAAATGGAGTGCATTTTTATATTTCAATTTCTACATGGCCGCTCTTGCTGTTTCAATTTGCAGTTTATCAGGAATTTTGTATCCAAATTCACTAAGCCAATATCTTAAAACAAATACGATTGAATTTGTTTTAATTGTTGGGATAGTTTCCCCTGTCATTTTTGGAATTAGGTATTTTAAAATTGTAAACATTGAGCAATTGTACGAACAAAATGAACAAATTTGGGACTCCAAACGACACATGTTAAAACTCCTATTCACATTATTTATTATCGGAGTTCCTCTGATGTCTTTTTTCCTTTATAGGACGTCTTTGTAAAATACAAGATTATTATATAATGCGATACTGACCCATCCACAATAAATCCCAAGACGCCAATCCTGATAATAGCAAACAACGGAATTTCAACTCATCTCATAAAATCCGCACACAGCGCTGGTTTTTGAATTTATTAGAAATATTTTTGCAGCTTAGCTCTGTGAAAACAAAACAGCTATACGATTGCATTGTGGGCACGCCTTAAAAAAAGCTTGAATACTCAATAATTAGAGAAAATGGTTTACTTTAGCATTGTATTATTACTGAATAACCAATCTTATTGCAACCAATAAGAATTAAATAATATGAAATACATCATCATTATAATTTCATTTTTGTTGTGTGGTAGTCATATTTCTGCTCAGGTACGGTGTGCCGACTCGGTTTTCAAGAATATGAACGTTGTGATTCCACGAGATACGTTTGTCATTAAAGATTTTCAGGATAGCTCTTATTTATATATTCCGAATAAGCATAAACCCAGATCGGAATTTGCCATGTTGAAATTTGATAAAAGCTCCGGGTCGTTTTCCCCGCTCAGCTATCATTTGCACCAGCCAACTGATTCATTGGATAATGGAATACACGTTGTTATAGACAAAAATGGAACGGTTGAGACTGTTTTTCTAATTGATTCCAGTTTTGTTGATGGCTGGCGATATATTTTTTATAATTCAAGTTCAAGACTGTCCTGTTATGTTTATTTTAGCCATGGGATAAACAATGGTTTGGAAGTACTTTTAAATCCCAATTCCAGTTTTTCTTGGGTAAGAAACTACAAGAACGGATCACCTGACGGGTATCAATATAGTTTTTATTGGCGAAAAAAAAATGCTCTGTCGGAATATCAATATTTTCAAAACGGAATTCAGATGGGAGCGGAATATCTGTTTGACAGAGCCGGAAGAATAGATAATGTAACTCTGTATGGATTCAATAAACGCATTTGGACAAAATGGGTCTATAATTCCGGAAATCTCGAACAATACCTGATTTTTGACGAAAATGGAGATCTTGTTAAATGTGAGAAATATAGACGCAATGGCAAACTTAAGGAAGTAAAATATAGAGATGTAATTAAACCGGAGAAATATAAACGCAATGGTAAACTTAAGGGGGTAAAATCTGGAAACGCTGAAAATGATTTACTCTGTCAATAATTAGAGATAATAACATCAGAGTTCAGCACTGCCCCATCCACAACAAATCCCAAACGCCAATCCCGATAATAGTAAAGCTCTGAATTTCAACTCATCCCATCAAAGCCGCACACAGCAAGGGTTTGAACTTGTCAGAAATATTTTTGCAGCTAAATCAAGTGAAAATGATGGGGGATAAAAAGTGGGTTGAGTGGGCTCTTAAAAATCAACAAAAGAAGTCGAATTGAGTTCCCGGTCTCCAAATAACCAGATGCTCAACAGGTGGAAGCCGATATCTCATCCTATACTGCAGACTTCTTCATTTGTTGATTTTCGCTGCCGACACTTCGACGGAGTTTACCCCGCTGTTGACATTTCGACTCCGCTCAATGTGACAGCGGCGGGGCTCAGGATGACAGCAGGTGGCTGGTGGGGCAGCGGGAGCTACAGCTGCATTCACCGCTGTCATTCAGAGTGTTTGAATAATAAGCCTCGAAACCATCAGACTTCAAACGTATCGAAGAACGACAGCGGGCTCTGCTGTCTCCTTCGATACATCGCAAGCTGGATCGCAATAAGCGCTACGAGAGCGGCACTGCTAATGAACACCTACCGGAATAAGCTGATAACCAATGTTTTTAGCTTTTTTCTCTAGACCCTTAATCATAGCAGCTTTGAATTTTTTTTCGTACTCAATCAGCCCTTGTTCTACGTAGGTAAA
>Ga0209319_1000602_pt1 | contig 42348 bp, 41 predicted proteins | sample RifGroE2_FD_184000 | JGI IMG/M metagenome (GOLD analysis project Ga0209319, IMG submission 184000) | Groundwater microbial communities from Rifle, Colorado - Groundwater E2 (SPAdes) (version 2) | ecosystem: Environmental > Aquatic > Deep subsurface > Groundwater | place: Rifle, Colorado, United...
AAATGCTCATTGAGCAAAAAGAAATCGATTTTTCTTTTGAAATTTAGAAAAAACGATATAATAAAAATGCAGCACTACTCGGTCAGGACGATTGGTCATGTTCTCGGAGATAGAACAGCAGTGCTGCACTAATCGTCAATACTGTGGTCCCTTTGCGATGATTGCGAGAGCTATTCCAAAAGATCAAATGGGTTTATTATTTAATGTGGCGGTATGCCTACCGCAAATTCTTGTTGGTGTGTCGGTGAGCTGGTTATTAAAAACCGTCCTACATGAAAGTGCAGCCAACGTCATGCTGCTCGCTGGATTGTTTTTTATCATTGCGGCCGTGATGACAGGGTTTATCGATGATCGAGAAATCAAGGTGAGCTATTTTCATTTTTGCTAAAATGAAAATATCGTTTCTGATCGTGAGTTTTTACGGGGATCTTTTTCTAAACAAGATGCACCCTTTTAAAAACGTACTTGAAGATGGAAATTTCAGCTTTGGATAATTTGTTTTTATTAAGTTCGATAAGCTGAAATCGCAATCTGGAATTTTTTCAGTTGAAAAAATATTGTATAGCTTTTTTTCGAGACTGTGAAAATAGCATAAATCTACCTGGGAGCAAAATACATGAGTAAGCGATCCTTCTACAATACTTTTTGATGCGAATTTTGTTCTGAAAATATCTAACAACTCGATAATTTCAGGCATGGCGCTTAATATGCCTTCCGGTAAATTATTATAGGATGGCACCGCCTCAAGTAAATTCGGATATTGCAGCGAATAATAAATTGAAGAAGGATCGTCAAAAGAAAACAAGGATGGCGCCATAAACAAAGGAGCATATTCAATTTTGTAGTCTTCAGTATAGAGCTTGGCCAGAGCATTCAATGGGGCGAAAGATGAGTCCTGATTAGCAATGCAAAAACCTGGGACGACGCCGATTCCTGTTAAAACAAGCTGTTTAACAATTAAGGAAATATGCAAATTGAATTTAATGTTACGATCAATGGCGTGATGTAAAAAATCTTCCCATTCGAGATCAAACGTTGTTTTATTTCGCCAATAATTTGATTCATTCCAGGCTTGATCTCTTAAATACCCCAAAAAATCTTTCCATGCTGGATCTTTGATCGCCGTATCGAGCCACTTATCAGAAAAAAAGATAAATTCATTATACCATTTTTCTTCAAATGCTGAGCTATTGGCTAATTCAACGAAAATATCCCAATGAGCAGCCCAGTCTCTTGGCGCATGCGAGCTCAGCCCATATTTTTTGCGTAAGACTTTGTGCCCTTTGGCATTTGAAATTTTAGGTAATAGATAAATTGATCGAGCACCTGATGACAAACTCCACATCCATCTCACATATTCGTTATGAGCAGGGTCTAAGTTTTCCCATAACCCAAAAAACCCACCTGGCTTGATTAAAAAACGAGAAATATTTCTGTCGGGCATGATTTTAAAAATCTCGGCAGAGTTTTTGGTGAGAAGTGATAAAGGAAATTCTCGCCTTTTCAGATATTTTTTAATATTTGCTGGGATTTCGATATGCGCGGGTTTTTTGCCTTGCAATTCATGACTAGGAAAAAAGAGCTGCCCCTTATCTGCAATGATTGAACCATAAGGATATCTTACCTGGAATAATTTAAAGGATTTATTAGGACTAATCGCATCAATGATTTTTGCCAACGGAGGATTTGTTGTGGCAACAATTTTTCTAACAGCTGACCAATCGGTTTCTTTATACAAAGGTTCGAATAGCATTCCTCAGACTCCTTTTCCGATCTGAAATTACGATCGTAAAATAACTATACGACAAAGATGATCGTGTTGCAAATATTTCAAAATATTTTTTTATCTGGCATTCTTTTTGTTCTAAAAAAATAAACGCTATAAATAAGAGATCGAGGACATAAATCCCAAGAATAAAAAAAATAAAAGGACTATGTCCTCACAAAGTTGATTGCGAGGAAACCATGGAACAGCGAAAGGTATTGATTCAAGAACCAGCCGGTAGAAAATCTCCCCGTCTTTTCATAAAAACCACTCAATCATCATGGCAGATAAACAGACATACTGACTTATCTCCGCAAATAACTGTATCAACCCATAAAAGGAGTGCCCTATATGCTAATTCTAGCGCGAAAGATTGGAGAAAGTTTAATTATCGGGAACCAAGAAATCATGATTACGATTTTGTCGATCAAAGGTAATCAAATAAGAATCGGCATTGAAGCGCCAAAAGACATATTGATTCATCGTGAGGAAGTTTATAAATGCATCCGGGATCAAAAAGTCTTTTTGCAAGCAAATAACGATAAAGCTAATTCGGAATCATCGACGCAGAAAGGAGAAATTCTAGATGAATAATCTATTAAGAGAACTACGATTTTTAGTCACTCAGAGATGTAATTATTCTTGTGTATTTTGCCACGGGGAGGGACTGCAAGGAAAAAAACATGAAGCACTTAAAGCAAAAGACTATAGATTCATGTTTGCCGTTGGGAAAGATTTTTTTAATTTAAAAAACACCACTTTAACCGGCGGAGAGCCTTTACTAAGAGATGATATAGTGAATATTGTAGATGAGTTATATGAAGAATCTGCAAAAATAACATTAACGACTAATGGGTTATTGCTTAATAAAAATCCGGATTTAGGAAGACTCTTAGAGAAAGTGAACTTATCACTCCATTGCGTTGAGGAAAACAAATATGAATCCATTGTGTCGAAAAAAGGTGTATTTAATACTTTGGTTAAAAATATTTATGATTTTAGAGAAAAGCATGAGTCGATAAAAATCTGCATTAATGCGACTATAATAGATGGTATCAACTCCAAGGAAGAAGATTTTATTAGTCTCGTTGAGTTTGCTCGAAAAATTAACGCATCAATAAAATACGTTGAGCTCTTTCCGTCCAGCGCAAAAAATTTCATTCCTATAAAAGAAATTGAAATTTTTCTGATAAAAAACAAATTTCATAAAATACCCTCAGAAACAAGAAAATCAAAATTTTCAGATGGAATAACTGAGGTAGGATTAACAAAAATATTTTGCGAAATGGCGGCAGATCAAATAGCCCCAAAAAAATACTGTCACGAGCACAATGACTTATTTGTGTCGCCTGACGGGAAGATAAAACCATGCAGGAATAATCTTCATGAAATTGATCTAATGAACGCTGTGATCCAAAAAGATTCAATGCTGCTTGCAGAAAAGATAAGTCAATCGTTTGATATGCTAGGGAAGTATTGTATATTTTAATCTCAAATGAAAATGTTTCTAATTTTTAGAAAAGCTTTCCGATGGGGTGAGAGTGAGATGGAAAATTATGTGTTATTTCAAAACAAGGAGATAAAAAATGAACCAAGAGCAAATAGTTGATAAAACAATGCGTTTTGTAGAAAGCAAATTAAAAGGAGAAGGATCGGGGCATGATTGGTGGCATGTATATCGTGTTTATAACAATGCCATGCATATAGCCAAAGAGGAAGAAAATGTGAATCTATGGGTTGTTCAGCTTGCCGCTTTATTGCATGACATAGCTGACTGGAAGTTTAATGATGGTGATCATTTAATCGGCGCGCATGTTGCAAAAGAATGGCTAAAAAGTTTAGATGTTGATGATCATATCGTTCGACAGGTAGAGGAAATTCTTCACGACATTTCATTTAAAGGCGCGGGCGAAAAATCACCCATGAAGACAAAGGAAGGAGAAATTGTGCAAGATGCTGATAGGTTAGATGCCATGGGGGCTATCGGTATTGGCAGAACATTTGCTTATGGCGGACATGTCAAAAGAGAGATGTACAATCCTCATATTAAGCCGAATGCGCATGAAACATTTGAGCAATATAAAAAAAGCAAAGGGCCGACGATCAATCACTTTTATGAAAAACTTCTTTTGCTGAAAGATTTGATGAATACAGAAGCGGGAAAAAAACGCGCAGAAAAACGACATCAATTTATGGAAACATTTCTTGAAAACTTTTATGAAGAGTGGAGTGGAATTAGATAATGCAAGGATATTTATTCGCATTAAGTGCTGGCATATTATGGGGGCTCGTCGGTTTTTTTTCAAAAACGCTGAATCATTATACTACTGCAGCTACCACTATTGCATGTTACAGATTATTCATCGCTTTTTTTGGTTTTTTTATTATTTACTCGATAAAAGATAGAAAAATTCTTTTCTTGAAAAAAGCAGAATGGATTCCCTCTTTAATCTTAGGCTTTTTTTGCCAGACTATAGTGAATGGCGCGTTATTTAAATCAATTGCACTAACAGGTTCAATTACGGGCCTTATTTTGCTGTGTACAGGGCCTATTTTTACAGCAGCCTTTTCGTATATTTTTTTTAAAGAAAAATTATCTCTGTATACCATCTTATCCGTAATGCTTACTTTTTTTGGCGTTTTTCTTATATTAACTGACGGAGCGATGTCTTTTTTAAATAAGAGCATCATGGGAATAGCTTACGGCTTTGCTTCTGGGATTTTCTTTGGACTATTCCCCGTTCTGATGCGAATATTCATGTTAAAAGGATTGAATCCTATTGCGTTATTAGCTTATAGCTTATTTTTTGGTGGGATCTTTCTTTTCCCCTATGTTGGCCTACATGATGCCTCTATAATTTTTACGAATTATCATATCTTACTGTATTTGCTTCTCATCGGGTTTGTTTCTACAACAATCGCTGATTACTTATTCATTAGTTCGCTGAATTATCTTAGCGCAACCAAAGTAAGTCTATTAACTCTGATCGAGATCCCATTTATCGCGATTGTTGGAATTTTTTTGTTAAAAGAAAAATTATTTTTTTATCAGTTGTTAGGTATGTTGCTATTTCTTATAGGTGTTGTTTTTAACAAATTTACTGTGGCAGAACAAAAAGGCGAAAAATCATGAGTCATCCCAATGACGCAATCCCAAAAAGCCTTTTGGATAAAGTCTCAATCGGCGACGTGAAAGCCACGTTTGAATTAGCCGAAATTCTTTTTCAGCAACAGCGCTATAATCTTGCTCGAAGCTTATTCATGTGCGCGAGTAATAATGGTATCGACAAGGCCAATGATCGCCTGGCTGAAATTGAGCGGTTGATTTATGTCTATCCGACAAAACAAACAAACGAAATCAAAACCCAGAAAGATTAGCTTATGTTAAACCATCAAGTGGTATCAAATGCGCTAGATCAAGCGGCTGTTCAATCGATTGAAAGAGAAATCATGGTTAAACAACTGGACTTACGTGAAACGAGCGAACAACCGGAGTTTATTCAACAATAAATGAGGATTGCCGTAGGGGCACGCTGCTGCGTGCCCTTTCCAACAAAGCAGATCGCTTTTCGGTCCAGATAAATTGGCAGCACCACCTCTCGTTCTGAGGGATAATAACAACGTTTCTGAATAATAACGTGATGCTGCCGCTTTTGTTTTGAACTCGTGAGAAAAACAACCTGCTTAGAATTTCAGAGAAAGAAACGAGTTAACGGTTTTAAAAAAAATCATGCGCGATCGATCGGAAAACTGATCACTTCTTCGATAGATGAAGCGCCCGTCATAATCATCACCAATCGATCAACACCTACAGCAACTCCAGCGCAAGAAGGCATCCCTGCTTCCAACGCATCTAATAATCGCGTATCCATTGAAACGAATGGAAGGCCGCATTCTTTTCTTGCACGCAAATCTTTTTCAAAACGTGCTTGTTGTTCTTTAGCATCGGTTAATTCATGAAATCCATTCGCCAATTCAAATCCCTTAAAATATACTTCAAATCGCTCTGCAACAATCACACCATTGTCATCACGAAGCTTAGCGAGCGCAGCTTGATCAGCGGGATAATCATAAATAAAAACAGGCTTATCTTTCGATAAATGCGTTTCTATTTCATGCGTCATCAATAACTGGAGAACCGTCGTTCGATCTTGATAATCAATCCCAGCAATCGTATTCAGCTGGCGCTGTTTTAAGACATCCACTAATCGATCAATCGACACCGTATGCGGATTGATCGATAAATAGCGCTCAAAAGCAGCCTGATAAGATAAGCGAATCGGCTTTGAGCAATTTAAAATAAAACTTAAAAACGCTTCCATTTCGTCCATCAGGTCATGATGGGTAAAATGCGGACGATACCATTCGAGCATTGTAAACTCGGTGTTGTGATAACGACCTTTTTCCTCGTCTCGAAACGATTTGCACAACTGAAAAATAGGGCCGGACCCTGCTGCTAATAATCGTTTCATAGCGAATTCTGGAGACGTTTGCAAATATAAAGGATGCGGAAATAATTGGCTTTGAACCGTAAGACTCGAAAGATGCAAATCGGTCACGGTCGCATGAGAAAGCAAAGGCGTTTCAACTTCTAAAAAATCCCTTTGCCAAAAAAAATTTCGTATTTTTGCAATCAGCTGCGCTCTTGTTTTCAAGTGTTCAATCGATGCGGTCGGCATCCAAAGAGAAGGCTTAGATTTCATTGTGCGTAATCTCCTGTGGTTTGATTATACGCATACAAAAGAAAATAAATAAAAAAAGCAATCCAAGTCCTGCTATAAAAAAAACGGCTCTGGCATTTTTCCACTGAGAAAAAAGATATCCAAGTAGCAACGGCCCGATAATGCGGCCGAATGTTTCGCATAATCGATACATCGACAAACTCACATTTTGTCCTACCGTTGTCGTGATCGGATGTTTGGAAACATAGGCAACCACTGGAGACACTAAAAAACCACGAAACATGCCTAACGATAACAATATCACCGCAAGCCAAATGAGTCGAGGCATAGACGACAGGTGTCCAAATCCAAGAAATAAAAACAAGGTGATTGTGATACCCATTAACCCAATCTTCATGAATCGTTTTTCTATTTGTTTTTTATCCGCTTGTCGAGCCACCACTTTATTAGTGATAAAAAAACCCAATGAAAACAACACCAACAACTGCCCAATATGGGTATTGGTCATATGGTAATAAACGCACAATAAGGGAATGGAAAATAAAACAATACCCTCCTCCAAAACACCCAGAGATAAACCGACACAAAATATCGTTTTAAAAAAATCGAGATCATAATGAAAAAAGCGCATATTTTTAAACAAAAACAAAAATCCAATCTGACCGGCTCGCGCATTTTGAATTCGTTTGTTGTGAATTTTAATCGATGGCACGTTAAAAAATAAATAAATAATGGCTACCAACACAAGGCTGGCTGCCACCAAAAAAATCAAACGAACATCCATTCTATCCGCTAAAAATCCGCCCGATAAAATACCCGCGACCGAAGCCGCCTTAATCGTATTTGCATAAAGCGCGACAGCATAATTTCGATCTTTTAAAGAAGAAAGATTAAAAACATAAGCATACTCAGCTGCTGAAGATAAAGGCACAAGACAACCAAAAACAACTTGCAGAACAAGAATGAAAATCATTTTCTGCGCGAGGAAAAATCCACCTAACACAAAAATTTCTAAAGCAGTTGTCACATACAGCAATCCTTTTAGTGATTTTATTTCGACTAAACGACCACTCGGGATCAGCGCTAACACAAAAACAATTTGATATAACGAAAAGGCGAAAGAGGCAAAAAAAACAGCGTGCGCAGTAGGCCCTGCAACATGCGCTAAATAAATAGGAAAAAAAGGAATCGTCAAACAACTGGCGAATAATTTGATAAAAACAAAAGGCCTCAAACATTCGATCGTTTGAAGCGCTGATTGCTCAAGAGAACGATCATCCCGTCTACAACGCCAAGCTATAAAGGGGTTTAAGAAAGTTTTAACAATCAAGAAAAAAATAAGCAGCGTGGCGCCGACTGAAATTATCGTTCCCATATCGGCAAAGCGCATGATTACACTCCTCGCGAATAGGGTTTCAGGGTTGACGCTGATAGAGCCGAGGGGATCCTTATTCTTTAATACGAGAAACGTAGACCCCTGTGCGCGTATCAACTTTAACCAACTCGCCTTCTTCCACAAAAAGCGGCACGCGAACCACAGCGCCCGTTTCTAATGTCGCCGGTTTTTCTGCGCGACCACTCGTGTCACCGCGTACGCCGGGATCTGTCTGTGTAATACGTAAAATGACAAAATTAGAAGGAACTAAAGATAAAGGCATCCCATTCCATAACGTTAACATGCACGTATCTTGTTCTTTGAGCCACTGCTTAGCTTCGGCCACGACATTCTCGCCAGCCGCATATTGCTCGTAAGTTGCTTGGTCCATGAAGTACCAAGACATGCCATCCGCATAGAGATATTGTACTTCAATATCGGCCACATCAGCACCGTCTAAGGTATCACCCGATTTAAACGTACGCTCGATCACGCGACCCGTTTTTAAGTTACGTAATTTAACGCGATTAAACGCTTGCCCTTTCCCGGGTTTGACAAATTCATTTTCGATAATGCTGCAGGGATCATTATCCAACATCACTTTCAAACCACTCTTAAATTCATTCGTGCTATACGTAGACATGTTGTTCTCTCTATGAAAATTTTTTAAATACTTTCCTTGATGAAAGCGGTGTTATGATACCCATATTACATTTATCATGTCCACTCTAAAATGACTTTTCCGGACTGGCCTGAGCGCATCATTTTAAACGCTTCCTGATAATCACCCACCTGAAAATGATGCGTAATAATGGGCTTTATATCGAGCCCGCTTTGTAGCATAGCGATCCCTTTATACCATGTCTCAAACATTTCTCGACCATAAATCCCTTTAATAAAAAGACCCTTGAAAATAATTTTTGACCAGCTGACTGTCGTCTGCTCAGGCACAATACCCAATACAGCAATCTTTCCGCCATTCGCCATTTGATGAATCATATCGTTAAAGGCAAGGCCGTTGCCCGACATTTCAAGCCCCACAGAAAATCCTTCTGTAATACCTAGCGCAGACATGACGTCAACCAGCGGCTCTTTCGTCACATTGACCACCCTGGTCGCGCCCATTTCTTTCGCTAACGCTAATCGATAATCATTCACATCGGTAATCGTCACGGTTTTAGCACCCACGTGTTTACAAATCGCAACGGCCATACAACCGATGGGGCCCGCACCCGTAATCAACACATCTTCGCCCACGAGATCAAACGACAACGCCGTATGAACTGCATTTCCATAAGGATCCAAAATCGACGCTTCATCATCCGAAATACCGTCCGGCAAGAGATAAACATTTTCATCAGGAATCGATAAATATTCAGCAAAGCAGCCTGTCCGATTAACGCCAATACCAATCGTATTCGGACATAAATGACGTTTGCCCGCGCGACAATTACGACACACACCGCAAACGACATGCCCTTCTCCCGATACGCGGTCGCCTATTTTGATGCCCGTCACCGCCGAACCAATCTCTTCAACCACGCCCACAAATTCATGACCCGTTGTCATCGGCACAGGGACCGTTTGCTGCGCCCACTCATCCCAGTTATAAATATGAATATCCGTTCCACAAACAGCTGTCTTTTTAATTTTGACCAGCACTTCATGCGCCCCGATCGTTGGCTTCGGCGCATCATACATCCAAATCCCGGGTTCTTTTTTTAATTTGCCTAGCGCTTTCATAACAATCCCCTCATTCAGTTCAAATAATTTTTAATGCTCGGCCCACTTTTTCAAAAGCAGCAACAGCGCGATCAATATGCGCAAGATCATGGGCTGCGGACATTTGTGTCCGAATGCGTGCTTTCCCCATCGGGACAACTGGATACGAAAATCCGATCACATAAACGCCTTCTTGTAATAATCGAGCCGCCATATCCGTTGCTAATTTTGCATCGCCCAGCATCACCGGAATAATCGGATGCTCGCCTGGAACTAGTTGAAATCCTAATGCCGTCATTTTCTGCCTAAAATGCCGACTATTTGCCTGAACTTTTTGCCGAAGCGTTTTTCCATCTCGCTCCAGCAACTCTAATACTTTTAATGACGTGGCTGCGACAACCGGCGCTAATGTGTTGGAAAATAAATACGGCCTTGAACGTTGTCTTAGCCAACTGACAATTTCTTTTCGTGATGCAGTATAGCCACCCGAAGCCCCACCCATGGCCTTGCCTAGCGTGCCTGTCAAAATATCCACGCGATCAGCGACGCCGCAATATTCCGGCGTCCCGCGCCCATTTTCACCAATAAAACCAACCGCATGAGAATCATCGACCATGACCAGCGCGTCATATTTATCCGCTAACTCGCAAATACCTTGTAAATTGGCGATCACGCCATCCATCGAAAATACCCCATCGGTAGCAATCAATCGATAACGCGCGTTTTGCGCCGCTTTTAATTGCGTTTCTAAATCCTGCATGTTGTTATTTTTATAACGAAACCGCTCGGCTTTGCAAAGACGAACACCATCAATAATGCTCGCATGATTTAATTCATCACTGATAATTGCATCTTCTTCGCCCAACAAGGTTTCGAATAAACCGCCATTAGCATCGAAGCAAGAGGAATACAAAATTGCGTCTTCTTTCCCTAAAAATTGGCTCAGCCGTTGCTCTAATTCTTTATGCACATCTTGCGTCCCACAAATAAATCGCACCGACGCCATGCCAAACCCATATTTAGTTAACGCTTTTTGCCCGGCTTGAATCAGTACTGGATGATTCGCCAGCCCCAAATAGTTATTGGCGCAAAAATTCAAAACGGAAACGCCCCCTTTAACGGTAATTTCTGCTTGCTGCTGAGAAATAATCACTCGTTCTTCTTTATACAAACCTTGGCCTTTGAGTGATTCTGTTTGCTCCGCGAGCTGCTCATAAAAATTCTTTCTAGTCATGACGTTTCTCCACAAAAATAATCGCGGGAAGCCTACTCTTTCTCGAAAAAATGGGCAAGCAGGTTAAGTGATCATAGACGCAATTTAAAGATGCATTTGCAAAAGAACCAGACTAATATTCCTGCTCTAATAAACATTAAATAATAGATGGAAAAGTGATATGCGCCTCATCATTAATGCTTTCTTACTTCTCACCGCTCTCGCGGCTTTATCTTGCTGTTTTGCAGAAAGCAACATGAATGACGGCGCCCTCTCTTCAACACAGATCACTCAGCTCACAATACAATTACAAACCATGGCAATACAAGTAAAACAAAAATTTGAATTACCTGGTTTATCGATCGCTGTTTTACTGCCCAATAACAAAACACCTTTACTCATTACATCCGGTAACAAACAGCTTTCTAGTGAACAACCCACCACACCAGAAACGCTATTTCAAGTCGGCAGCACAACAAAAACTTTTACAGCCGAATTGTTGGCGCAAGCACTAAATAACAAAACGATTTCTTTACAAGATACGCTGGGGAAATTTTTTCCTGAATACCCCAAGTGGCAAGAAATCACAATTGAACAATTAGCCAATCAGACAAGTGGTATTTTTGATTATATTGATTCAAAAAATTGGTTTCCTCAATTAGCCGCTACAACTCGAGCGCATCAAGTTTGGGATGCGAAAGCATTAGTCGATATTGCCTATCAGCACCCGAATTATTTTCCCGCCGGATCAGGCTGGCACTACGCTAATACCAATTATGTTTTGCTCGGGATGATCCTCGAAAAAGTCAACCATCAACCTTTATCTGTCCAAATGAAAACACTCATTCGCAAGGCCAATTTGACACATACGTATTACTTGCCGACCCCTTATCCAACAATGATCTTAAATCGTATGGCGCACGGATATGGGTACTATGACCAAATTTATGATATGACTGATGAAAATGGGTCCTGGCTACAAGCGGCTGGCGCCATGGTTTCTACGCCAGAAGACTTGGTAAAATGGATGCAAAAACTTTTCACTGACTCTCTTTCGACATCGCTTATTCAGTACCTCCAAATGAAAGATACGACAACAGGACAACCCGCCTCTATGCTGGATCAAAGCAGCTATAGCTTTGCTCTATTTCGAATGAACACACCAGAAGGGCTCGTTTGGTTTACTCCGGGTTTAACGTCGGGCTATATTACCGGCATGGTGTATGCGCCTTGTCAGAATATTTATTTTGCCTACTCAACGAATAAAGCGCCCGTTGCGAAATTACAGGGCTACTTAATGATGACGCTCTTACATACCCTCAAATCCAACTTTCATAATTCAATTATTCAAAATGCGCCCAGTTACTGCTCGACATTAAAACCTGCGGCCCAGTTTATTTTCCCCTTGCATTAAATAACTTGAGTTCGGGATAAGCAAGTAGGTCATTTGGACTGCGATTGGGTTGACCTTAGTTTGTTTTCCGTTATCCAGAACTCAGGTTTAAATAACACTTCAGCGGCTTGTTATCGATAATAGCCATCAAACATTGATTACAGGAAGTGCAATTTGATTTCCGATGGTTTCCTTTTTGCCAATCGGATATCAGTGATGGATCTCTGATGAGTGGTCGACAAAGTCCAATCAAATCTGTTTCATGCTGCTGCATAATTTCATCCACCACTTCATAGGATCGCAATCCGCCCGTCATAATTGTGGGGATACCTTCAGCGTGAATCTCACGACAGTAACGACGGAAATAGCCTTCCAGTTCAGGCGAGTTGATTTTTTGTCGTACGCACGTTTCTTCCCAATTAAATCCATTTTGGCCTTGGCTGATTTCGATCATATCGTAACCTGCCCGATGCAATAATATGGCGGCCTCTTTTCCTTCCTCAAAACTGAGCCCATCGACAAAAGGTTCCATCACCCCTAATTTAATGATCACGCAAAAATCAGGGCCTACTTGTCTGCGAATTGACTTCAAAATTTCAATATGAAGCCGAACTCGATTAGCTAAATCTCCACCCCATTGATCCTTTCGCTGATTCGTTACAGGTGAAAGGAACTGACTTAAAATCGTATCGTGGCTTCCATGAACAACCACGGCATCAAACCCTGACTGCTGAACGCGTCGCGCCGCTTCACCAAAAGCCGCAATAACTTTTTGCAAATCTTGCTCGGTGGCTTCCCGATAATTATTCACAAAAGAAGGCTTTCGATAAGGATAGGCGCTATCGATCTTGCTCGCTGAAATCGCTTGAATCCCTTGCTCTTTTAATAAAGCGCCCGCAGGGGCACCATAATGATAAATTTGCGCGGCAATCTTCGCTCCTTCTGCATGAACACGATCGGTCAATTGTCGAAGACTGGGCACAATACTGTCATAAAAGAGATGCGCTTTTGCGAGGGAAGAAACACCGTGAGGATGCACGCCAAAACAACCAGTTTCGATCAAACCAACACCACCTCTTGCGACAGCGGCATATCGTTCAATCTCCCGATCCAGCAAATTTCCTTTTGAATCTCCTGTACTACCGCCATCAGCTGCAGCAAAAACCAGTCGATTTTTTAACGTAAGATTTTTACAAATAAAGGATTGAAATAAAATATCGCTCATAATGGGCACTTCCTAAAAAATATAAATTATTTTTCAACAAACAAGATCTGTGATTTCCGTTATTTTCATGCTCTCTTTTAGCTTAACAGGAAATTTTACTTTATCTACCTCGGCCGAGTGCGCTCAAATGAGCGCCAGACCTTGAGCCACCACCTCTGCGCGGTTGATCGTGATGAGCAGCTCCACGAGACGAACTTGCTGTGGTAACTCTAGCCAACCCTTGACTTGCGGAAGAAGAAGCCGCTGCTGTTATCGCAGTAACAGCTGAACCTTCTGGCATGCCAGCACTCACAACAACGGCTGAAGGAGAAATCGCTTCTTCTAATGGGTTCCTAGCAGGCAGCTCGCCCCTTTCCGCCGCGCTTGCTAATGAAGCCATCACCCCTGAAAATGATGCTCTACGATATGGTGGCCGTTGCAGCGATGATTGATGCGGTGCATTCGAAAGTTCAGGCGAGGCCACCACAGAATCATTAGTATTTATGCCTGAATTCAACTCCATCCGCTCAGACGCTGCTATAAACAATACTCCATACTTACTTATTTCTTTGTTCATTTTCAGTATTGCATTGATTTCAAACGTATGACTGGCTTGTAGATGATTCAGACCAGTGACCGCACTGCCCATAATAAGAGGGATAACAACAAGCGTACCTGCTTGTACTTGCGGCAAAGTAAAACTAATGATATCCAACACGTTAAATACCCTGGCAGAATAGTTCATAAAAAATCCCGTCGCAGCGACAACAGATGAAATAGCGCCCGCTGTGATTATTCCTCCCCTTTTGGTGTGCTCCCAAAAATTATTCCACCAAACATGCTCCTCTAATGCTTCTACAGCTTCTTTGACAGCTGCAGAAGCGGTCTTGTATTTCTCGTTTTTAACAAAAAGATATCTCATGATTTATAGCTCCTCATGTTTTTTTTAGACTTTTTCTTCTTTGATCTCCCGCAATCAAGTCGCGGGATGACAGCATCCGACTCATGAGCGAAAGCAATGATATCGATTCAATATGCCCTTTTTATTCTTGTTACCCAGAACTCAAACTAAATTAAGTAAATTAAAAAATGCGCCACACACCTCATGGCAATCTTTTCTCGACTACTGCGGCAAAATATCCTGATAAAAATAATTAATCTGCCGATCCAGTAAGTGTAATATTTTATTGATCCCCACTAAATCAAAATGATCCGGATCAAATCCTGCTACAAAGCGCTCGTCTAATAAGTAAGAAACTTTCGATTCGGAATTTTTCATCAACTTCAATAATTTTTTATACCCACTGACGCCATCACAATCTTCAGGCGGACTGGCCCCTTTCCCATCCAAACAGCGCGGGTAAATCTGTTCTGACTGAACAGGCAATATTTTTTCAAGGCATACATCATGTGACCACTGACAAATTTCACCGCAAGCGTACTGAAAAGATGCCGTCGGCGCTAATTTCAAATGCTTCAACAGCATATCTGCCTGAAATACATTATTCTGCATCATCATCTCTTCGTGCGATGCTGAACAAAAATACAATTCACGAATCAAAAAATAATAGGGGTTTTTACCCAACCAATTCATCGCCGCTTGAATAACACGATGCAATTGATCTAAAGCAATATGATCGGGCACTTGAACACGCCGCCAGATTGATGGTCGTGAACCCCTCAAATCGATTCTTAACTGATAAATATGAGCTGCATTCATGAACTAAATATCTAAATTACCCACTGCCAACGCATTTTTTTCAATAAAATCCCTTCGTGGTTCCACTTGATCACCCATGAGTGTCGTAAACATTTCGTCCGCCATAATAGCATCTTGAACCATCACTTTTTTTAGTCGTCGCGTTTGTGGACACATCGTCGTTTCCCACAATTGAGGTGGATTCATTTCGCCCAAACCTTTATAACGCTGAATTGTTTGCCCACTTTTGGCTTCGTGCATCAGCCATTCAAAGGCTTCTCGAAAATCTTGAATATCTTTTTTCTTCGCTTCCCGTTCGACGTACGCACCCACTTGCAATAAATTGTTTAACTGTTTCCCCAGCTGTATCATCGAGCGATATTCCGCTGAATTAAAAAAATCCTGCGCTAAAATATGCTCGTTCAAAATGCCATGTAAATAAACTTTAATTTTGGGGAGATATTTCTGCCCCTCTTCTGATTGAGCCAACTCAAAACAATACACGAGCCCCTGCGCCACTGTTTTTGCTTGAAGCTGTGCCGTTAGCGCAGCAATCCATTTTTCCATCTCGTCTCGTTGACTCAATAACGCATCATCCACTGGCGGTAAACTGGCTAACAATTCCAAAACATCGATCGGATAACGTCGAGCCAAACGATCGATATGCTTTCGAGCCGTATAATAATGCTGCACTAATCCTTCCAAAGTTTGACCACTCAACGGAAGCGTATCCTTCGCCACATAAAGATTCGCCCCTTGCAACGCCATTTGAATCAAATGTCGCGATAAGGCGTCATCATCTTTTAGATATTGTTCTTGTTTGCCTCGTTTCACTTTATAGAGCGGCGCCTGCGCAATATAAATATACCCTTTTTCGATTAACGCCGGCATTTGCCGAAAGAAGAAAGTCAGCAGCAATGTGGCAATGTGCGCCCCGTCGACGTCCGCATCTGTCATAATCACAATACGGTGATAACGCGATTTATTGACATCGAATTCTTCCCGTCCAATGCCACAACCTAATGCCGTAATTAAAGTCCCGATTTCAGCCGATGACAGCATTTTATCGAAGCGGGCTTTTTCAACATTTAAAATTTTCCCTTTGAGCGGCAAAATCGCTTGTGTACGGCGATCTCTGGCCTGCTTGGCCGATCCACCGGCTGAATCACCCTCAACTAAAAATAATTCCGAAAGCGCCGGATCAGTTTCCTGGCAATCCGCCAGCTTGCCCGGCAGTCCTGCAATATCCAAAGCCCCTTTTCGGCGCGTCATTTCACGCGCTTTTCGAGCGGCTTCTCTCGCTCTCGCTGCATCAATAATTTTCGAGACAATAGCTTTGGCTTCTTGTGGATTTTCTAATAAGTACTCTGCCAATTTCTCACCCACGACGGCTTCAACGACACTTTTTACTTCCGAAGAAACCAACTTGTCTTTCGTTTGGGAAGAGAATTTTGGATCGGGCACCTTAACGGAAAGAATGGCCGTCAATCCTTCTCGAGAATCGTCACCGGTAATATCAATTTTTGCTTTTTTGGAAAGACCTTCTTTCTCAATATACGTGTTGAGCGTACGGGTTAACGCCCCGCGAAATCCCGCCAAATGAGTTCCGCCATCACGCTGCGGAATCATATTGGTATAACAAAAAATAGCTTCCTGATAACTATCATTCCACTGCATCGCTAAATCAACAACAATTCCATCCTGCGCAGCGCTAAAATAAAGCACACGCGAGTTAACAGTCGTTTTGTTTTTATTGAGGTGTTGCACAAAGGAGGCTATGCCGCCTTCATACTGAAACCAATCTGTCTTGCCGGTGCGTTCGTCGATCAAATGAATCTTAATGCCCGGGTTTAAAAATGCGAGCTCTCGCAGTCGCTTTGCCAAAATATCATATTGAAATTCGTTATTCTGTTTGAAAATCTCGAGACTGGGATAAAAGCGAATTTTAGTCCCCGTTTTGTGTGTAGAATCTTCGCCTACCGCGACCAAAGGCGCCACGGGTACGCCTAAATGATAAATTTGCTCGTAAATTTTATCGTTACGATAAATAGTCAATTGCAACGTTTCCGAGAGCGCATTGACCACCGAAACGCCGACTCCATGTAAACCGCCAGACACTTTATAAGATTCATCATCAAACTTTCCGCCGGCATGCAGAATAGTCATAATCACTTCGGCCGCCGACCGACCTTCTTCGACGTGCATATCAACGGGAATACCGCGGCCATCATCTTTAACAGAAACGGAATGATCTTGATGAATGATCACTTCAATTTCACGACAAAAACCCGCCAGCGCTTCATCGATCGAGTTGTCGACGACTTCAAACACCATGTGATGAAGACCGGTTCCATCATCCGTATCGCCAATGTACATCCCAGGCCTTTTTCGAACCGCATCAAGCCCTTTTAATACTTTAATATTAGATGAATCATACGTGGATTTTTTATCAACAGTCATAGCGTTTAGAGCCTTTTCATTGCCTAATTAAAACTGGGGGCTATTGTACCATTTTTTCATGCGAAAGCATGGGATTTTGTTAACGCAAATTCGCGCTCTAAGGGCGGGTTATTGGGGCGACCATCAGGATCGCCCCGACGAATGCGTCGCATGAATTGATGCGCTCGTCATTTTATTGGATCCGTGGTCTTCGCCATGAGCTAATGCCATCGACTAACCCGATAAATCAACTTTTTCAAATCGTTCGACGTCAATCAGTCCGCGATCGGTTATTTTTAAACTGGGAATAACGGGCAAGGCTAAAAAAGCCAACGTTAAAAAAGGCTCTTTCAAAGGGCAACCCATTTGATGGATAAATTGTTTGAGCTGTTCTATTTTTTTCAACACCTGATCGGTATTTTCGTGCGTCATTAGCCCGCCTAATGGCAGCGCCAAAGAAACGGCTTCGCCTGCCCCATTAACAGCAGAAAGTCCGCCGTTTTCTTGGATTAATTGATTAACTGCTCGCGCCATACATTCATCATCAGCACCCACCACAATCAGATTGTGTGAATCATGTGCGACGGTGCTAGCCATCGCGCCTTCCTTCAATCCAAATCCTTTAACAAACCACACCGTGTAAAATCCTGAACGATGATGTCGATCAAAGACGGCTATTTTCAAAATGTCTTTTGAAAGATCTACCTGGATTTCGCCATTTTTGACCGGCAATTCAAGCATTAATTTTTCCGTGAGAATTTGATCAGGAATAATACCGATGACAGGAACCCTTTGCGTATCTGCGTCTCTTGAGCACGCACGAATTTGGAACTGATCGGCCGAACAATCCTCTAAATTCATATTGTGTTTGACGCTAAAAGGCGTGTTTTGAATGCAACTTAAACGATTCTCTTGAATCAAACGCCCATTTTTATAGACTTTTTCGATTTGCATACCGTTTTGCCAATTGTCCTCCCGAGGACGAATGACACATAAATCCGCACAATAACCCGCTGCGATCGCACCCCGATTTTTTAATCCGTAAAGCCCTGCTGGCGTCAAACTGGCGGCCCGAAAAACAACTTCCGGTGCGATATTTCGCCGTAAGGCTTTATTGATAATAAAATCGATGTGACCATCTTTGACAATATCATTCGGCTTTAAGTCATCTGAACAAAAAGCAATCATCGATGAGGTATAGGCATTTAACAAAGGCAAGAGCGTATCGGCATTGCGCTCACAAGATCCCTCTCGAATAAGCACATGAATCCCTTTCGTTAATTTTTCTTGAGCTTCTTCGAATGACGTCGATTCATGACAGCTATGAATGCCTACGCTTTTACAAGCATTTAATTCATGCGATCGAATACTTGGACAATGCCCATCAATTTTTGCATTTGAAAATAATAGTATTTTCTCCAGCACATCAGGGTCATGCGCAAATAATCCCGGCAAATTCATCAATTCCGCCAAACCCAACACGCGAGGATATTGCGCGAAAAGTTTTAAATCATTGGCAAATAAAATCGCACCGCTCGTTTCAAACTCAAGCGCAGGGTTCGTCGCGGGCACGCAGCTGGGTAACATGACAAAAACATCCAAGCATAAATTTTCAATCGCGGATAAAGCCCACTGTAATCCTTCCATCCCAGCAACATTCGCAATTTCGTGAGGATCCCAAATCACCGACGTTGTCCCTTTCGACAAAACCAGTTGCTGATATTGTTCGGGAGCCAGCAAGCTGCTTTCAATATGCGTATGCGCATCGATAAACCCAGGCACCATATAAGCGCCCGCTAAATCAATTTCTTGCCGCCCGTGGTACTGATCTAAAATGCCGATTATTTTACCTTGAGAAATAGCGACATCACCGGCTAAAAATCGTCCATTAAAAACATCTAAAAAATAGCCGTTTTTAAAAACAAAATCCGCTTTCTCTCGCCCTAAGGCAACATCGATCATTGATCTCAAACTCTGCTGTTTGGTCATTTTTATTTTCTCTTTATTTTTTCACTTTAAGTGTATCGAGTATGTTTCTAAAACTGCACCTGTGTTCTCAAAGCAACAATATTATCATTTGCGTCTCTGCCATCTTTAGTGGGATCTGCCATGACATGAACATAATCTAATTTAAATTCGAAAAAATTATTGGGATACCAATCAAGCCCCAACGTGGCGTTATTCGCTCGTCCACCGTGAATATCTTCATCGTCCAAATTGAGGTGACTCCATTGCGCCAACACTTCCCAAGCACCCCAGCTTTTATTGTGGATAGGAGAAATATTAGAAAAAAGACCTGAAGGAAAACTATAGACATACGATTCGCCTGTTAAAAAATAACTCCCGGTAACATAATATCCACCAAATTGAAGATTTTCATTATGTGTATCGCGATTCACTCTTTGTAAAAGATATTCGCCTTCAGCACTCCAAGGACCTTGCACATAGACGGTTTCTAAATCGCCCGCCAACGTATGAGTAACCGATGAAATATCGCCCGTATCTAACAAGTCATCGGTATTTCTCGTCTGTATTTCCGGCGTGGTGCTAAAATCAACTTGTTTTCGGCTATCGGGTCGATAATACCACGATGACAACCCCATTTCGAAAGCTCGGCCATCGGTATGAAAAGGTGAATAAAGAAATCGCATCGATGATCCGATAGGGGATCGGCCTGAAACAGTATCCTGTGTTCCCGCTGTATACGTACTCACATGCAAAGCTAACTGATCGTTATAAACCCCATAGCCAATCCCCTGAGTATAACTAGGCGCAAATGCATTAATCGGCATAGCGGTTTCCAAAAAAGGTGTCATCTCATTCGATAACCAATTGCTAAAGGTAACATTAGGCGTAAATTGTCCAACTTCCAGATACATATTTTTCCATCCATTGTACGCAATAGAAGCATCTGTTAAATCTTTGGTTCGCATTTCATAGCCTAACTCATAAGCCCAATTTGTTAGAATCGTCGCATCGAGATTCAATCGTGCATAACGAATATTGGTTCCGCTATGAAATCCTGCTATGCCGTGCTGTGCTTCAAAAGCATCAGCCATCATATAGCCACTTAAACTGGTTTGAAATGACCCTGATGGATTGCTAAAAGTGAGTCCTTGGTCGGAATAATTGACTGAAATAGGGATCACATTGGATACTGGATCCGCATACAAAGCAGTGCAAAACGGCGCGCTTAATAATAAACAAAATAATTGTCTTCGCATTTTCTTATCCTTTATTCTTAAGTCTGTATTTCTCGGAACAACTCACCAAAAAAATCCCCACCAATACTAAGATACAAACCAGTGTGGATAGTAAACTAATTGGCTCAAAAAACACAAACTTTCCCAAGCAAATGCCGATCATAATGGCCAATCCATTAGCTAAAATCATATAAATCGGATTGGCGATCTGAAGAAATTTAAATAACAAAACATAACCCAGGCTCGATAAAATAATTTGTAAAACAATCAGGCCTTGCAGTTCATGCGTTTGTCGAAACAATAAGAACATGCGCGTCGCATGAGGTGCATTGATTAACAGTAGCAAAATGCTCGATACCAACAGCATGCCCACGGATAGTGATAACGCCGATATATTTTTATGGCTATTTTTTGCAATATAAATACTGGAATACGCATAACACAGTGGTGACAACAATCCCAAAAACAACCAGGGCAAAGTAGAAACAGTGAGTAAATTTACGCGCGGCCAAGCCAATAGTAAAATCCCGAATACGCCTAATAAAAAGCCGATATTCCGCACGAAGCTATATCGTTCTCGAAAAAAAAATAACGCCATCGGATATAGAAATAACGGCGCTGTATTAATCACAACGGCCATCAACCCTACCGGCAAATGAGCGGCCACAAAATACATATTCGTATTAGGGATGACAATACCTAGCAGCGCTATGCATCCATAATAACGCCATTCTGAGAAAGCTATTTTAATCGGGTATCGACAGCTGTATGCCGCCAGAAACAAACAACATGCAGGGCCCAGCGCTAACCAAAATGAATACGCCAATACGTCAACATGATGCGCCATCACATATTTGTTGATCGTAAATCCAATGCCCCACAATAAGCCCAAACTGATGAACAGGCCATTTTTTTTCATAGGAGCAATTGTTTTAAAATAACCATGTGTTTCGCGACAGCGCCTCGATTTTTTTCAACCACTTGTTTAGCGCGATCACCATAGCTCGATCGGAGCGCTTGATCTTCTAAAAACCGAATGACCTTATCGGCTAAAGCATCCGCGGTTGCTACAATCTCAATGGCTTGAGCATCTTTTAACAGCCGGACCGCTTCCGTAAAATTAAACGTATGCGGTCCTACTATAATAGCTCGTCCCAACACGGCAGGCTCTAACACATTTTGCCCTCCATAGGGCAAAAGACTTCCACCCACAAACACCACATCGGAAACGCGGTAAAACAACAACATTTCGCCCATGCTGTCACCTAGAAAAATATCGGTTTTTTCATCACAAGATTGACGTGCACTACGCAAAGCAATTTGATACCCACGGGCTCGACATAAATCAGCAACCATTGAAAATCGATCAGGATGACGTGGCACCAATAATAATAAACACTCGGGGAGCTTGGCTTTGATGCGCGCAAAGGCCTCTAAAATATAAACCTCTTCCCCTTCTCGCGTGCTCGCCGCAATAAAAATTAATCGCTGTTCGCCCAATTGTTTTTTTAACGCTTGTGCTTCTGTTTCCAGATTACTCGGTAACGATAAATCAAATTTAATATTACCGGTGATTTGAACTTTATTTTTATCTGCGCCCAATCGACAAAAGCGATCTGCATCTTCTTTCGCCTGTGCGGCAACACAAGACAACTGAGATAACATCGATTGCGTCACCCAGCTCACACGCTCGTAATTGCAAGCCGACTTTTCCGATAAACGCGCGTTAGCCAACACAATCGGAATTGAAGCCCGATGCGTATAGTGCAATAAATTAGGCCACAATTCTGTTTCCATCAAAACAAGTAATTTGGGTTGAACACATTTTAAAAAACGCTTCACTGCGCAGGGTAAATCATAAGGCACATAACGGTGAAAAACAGTATCGCCCAATAAAGTCTTAACACGCTCTGATCCCGTCACTGTCATGGTCGTCACAACAATTGGTAAATCGGGATAGCATTGCTGAATGGATTTAATTAACAGCGCAGCGGCAACCGTTTCCCCCACTGAAACAGAATGAATCCAAACGCCATGCTGCGCTGACGCGGGTAAGTCAATAAAACCAAAACGTTCTCCCCATCGTTTACGATATCCCGGCAATTTTCGCGAACGCCATAATAAACGCACTAAAATAAGCGGTAATGCACAATAAAATAAAACGCTATAGATAAGGCGAAAAAGTTTTATGGCTATTTTCTTACAATGATTTCGCATATCGTTGTCGTATTGCCTCAAATAAACAAACGCCTGTTGCGACAGACACATTCAAACTCGACACAGCCCCCGCCATAGGGATATGTAATAAATGATCACAATGCTCTTTAGTTAATCGCCTTAACCCTTGTCCTTCGGCACCTAATACGATCGCTAGCGACCCCGTCAAATTAAAATCATATAAACTTTCATCGGCTTCTTCCGTCATCCCAATCAACCAAATGCCCTGCTCTTTTAATTGGCTCATCAACCGCGAAAGATTGGTCACAGTAATCAGTGGCACAGTTTCTGCCGCACCACACGCCACTTTTCGAACAACAGGCGTTAATGTGGCGGCCTGGTCTTTCGGAATAATCACTGCATGAACGCCTGCCGCATCAGCCGTTCTTAAACAAGCCCCTAAATTATGGGGATCTTGCACATGATCTAATATTAACAAAAAGACAGGTTCTTTAAGTTTTTTCAACCAATTCAGCAGATCATATTCATCCTCGATTTTTTCTGATTGTAAACTGGCTGCAATGCCTTGATGCACGACGTCGCCAAATTGACGCTGGAAATCTTCAGCTGATTTCCATTCGACTGTAATAGCGGTTCGTTTTGCCAAATCAAAAATAGCCTGGATTTTTACATCTTGTCGAGATAATCCAGACTTTAAATAAATCGCCCGCACACGCTCCGGCGCCTGTTCTAAGGCCGCTTTAACGGCATGAACGCCATAAATAAGTTGGGCATTTTTTATCATAACGATCCCCGGCTACCAAAAGCGAAGGGTGGCTGACACAAAGAATTGAAGGAATGCGCATTGTTACGCGATGATGTGTCATTCTGGAAATTTTGCGCATGGATGAGATGTTTTCTGGATCCCGCGGTCGAGCCACGGGATGACAATATTGAAAGTCGCGAAGCGACTGCTTTCCTCAATCCGCAATCCGCAATCTTAAATGACTTCACATCCGCCACCCGTACAAGCAAGCTCGCCTTTTAGTTCTGTTTCATCGGTTCTCTCATAAGCAACAATTTGAGAAAAATCGACCCCGCTAAACTTTTCTTGCAGTTTGTCATACGTTTCTCGATCGATTTCTTCATACGGCGCTAATTGATACACATGATTATTACGCGGCAAAAAGGACAATCCGCCGATAATATCCCAGTTGCTATATAACCAATTCGCGACATAAATCCACTCTTCTTCTCCCACGTAAATCGTCACAGAGGGATTATGCTCTGTATAAGATAACTTAACGATTTTCCAGTGCTCGAGTTGCTGAATGGCTGTGATATCACTTTTAAGAATCGCGCCGTCCGGTGCTTTAACGGGAAATTCCAAGACAAACGTCGTAGCGGTTTCTTCATTCTGTCCTACTTCCGGATGATACGGCACACCTTGATTTTTAAGCATTTTAAATAAGGAGTCAGTTGCGGAAATACGTACACGACGAATGTAATACTGTGAATGACGCGGATGCATGCCGGATGCGCAATCAACCATCTGCGAAACCGTGCCGGAAGGTTTAACGCAGGTAATAGCCATCGAAGGATTAGTCCCGAATTTTTCTGCATAGGCTATATTCGTTTGAATCGCTTTTTGTTTGATTTTCGCGAGCACTTTTTCATCGCGAACGACTTCGCAATCCCATTGCCCCGTAATCGAAACGCCCAACAATCTTTCCTCTTCGCAATTGTGCTTCCACTCTTTCGACAAATAAGGAAAATTCGTCAACATCGATTGGTAGGTGCCAAGGATAGTCGCTAAACGCACTTTTTTTAATAGCGTTTTTTCGGTATCGTCCGCGCGTGCGATAATTTCTGATAAGTTACAAAATTGTTTAGATTTTAAAATAATTTCGCCACAAGGGTTTGTCCCCATAATGCCGACAACGTGATCGCCCGAGAGATAGCCATCTTGCTTTAATTGGTCGAGCCGTCTTTTCGGTAAGGTTTTGGCCAACCCGCCTCGATTAAAAACACCCCGTTCGCCAGTACCACTTTTCATCAACGCCAGCCATTCTTCCAAGAATTCCACATTCGTCGGTTTTTCTTCATAAACCGCTGAGTTATTTGCAATCGAGCGTTGTGGGTAAGTGTAATAAAATTGTCCTTTTTTTGCATCGCGCATGTCTTGATCATCCAAATCAGACAATGAAATCATCGCACTTCGGCGTACGCCGCCCGACACAACCACCTCGCCGATTTTGCATAAAATATCGTGCACATTGAGATTGGTCAATCTTCGACCTTGCCGGCTGAGTATTTTTGCTCGCGTGAAGTCCAATAAAGCGCGTAACGGTTCAGGGCCTGAGCTTTTGCCCCCAATTGTTTTCAAGCGTGCGCCTGCCGGACGTAATTGCGTATAATCAAATTTAATGTCTTTGCCTTCAAACCAAGTCTTCATACCCAATACGAGCGCTTCACACCAGCCTTCTTTGCTATCAGGAATCACGTACGTGGGTAATAAATCTCCCGATTGTTCTTTAATTTGTGGCAAGCCTTGCACATTTTTACTCTCCACTGAAAAACCCACGCCTGTCCCACACATGAGCACATACATTACTTCGCCAAAATCTTGCAACTTGGAAGGCGCGATGAAAGAGCAATTATAAGCGCACACATGCGTAGCTTTTGCCGCTTTTCCTGAAAACTGCAGTAATCGCATCGACGGCATAATATCTTGCTTCAAAATCGCCTGTCTTAATTCTTGATAGTCGCGATGCTCAAGCTTATCGCCCAAATTGTCTTTCATGAAATTCAAATAACGATCGACCGTTTCAATCCAGGTTTCACGCCGTTTTTCGTCTTCAATCCAACGCGCATAAGTGCGCAAATAAACAAACTCACTGAGGGTGTTTCTAAAGTACTGCCGGCTAGCTTCCGCCAATTTTTTAACGTGTTCAGGAATTTCAACGCGCTGTTTTCTCGCTTCTGCCCGCTTTTCGCGGTATAAAATATACGCTTTGGCCGTTTTAATATAATCGCTTAGGATCAGTTCCTTTTCAACCGTATCTTGAATACCTTCGACGGTCGGAAAGAAATTTTTATATCGCCGTTTGATTAAATTCAAATCCGCGGCGATTTTGCTGGCGATTGCCTGCGCATCGTCGTAAGACCCTTCGCCCGTCGCCTGCATCGCCTTGAAGATAGCTTGCGTAATTCGATCAACATCAAAAGGCACCATCATCCCATCGCGCTTTTGAATCTTTTTAATTAAAGAGCTCCTGCTCAAAACAGCGGTTTGAACGGCTTCAGCCATAATTTTCAGTCCTTTTTAAATGCGTTAGTGAATGGGGGCATTTAATCAAAAAAAACTCGGCGCGTCATGAGCCAATCATCAAAAAATAAAAAAAAATTCATTGAAAAAAATAGTAGAGTGTAATATACAAAAATAGCGGCTGGATTTACACTGAAGGACAGATTAGAACGCAAATAAAATTTGATGTATTATTGAACGTGTTCATAAGTTAAGAGGGGCTTTTGTGCAACTTATCAAATATGATCAGGTCGAGTCCAAAATTATTGAAATACGTGGCCAAAAAATTATTTTAGATAGCGATGTCGCAGAGCTTTATGGGATGGAAACAAGAGACATCAATAAAGCAGTAAAAAATAACAAAAAAAAATTCCCTACAAGTTACATTTTTATCTTGAATGAAGATGAAAAAGTAAAACTGGTGGAAAATTTCCACCGGTTCAACCCCTTAAAACATTCAAACTTCCTTTTCTTGAAATTACCAGAAAAATCACGAGGGTGAAAAAATCATGAATCAATTATCACAAGCACAATTGAAAAAAGCAGCGGCATTGGCGGCGCTCGATTACATTAAACCCGACGATATCATCGGCGTCGGCACTGGCTCGACCGTCGATTTTTTCATCGAAGGGTTAGCGGCGCTCAAACACAAAATCGAAGGGGCCGTTCCCAGCTCAAAACAATCCGCGGCAAAGTTAAAAGCGCATGGGATTCCCGTCATCGACCTCAACATGGTCGGAGAATTATCGGTTTACGTTGACGGCGCCGATGAAGTTAATAACGCACTCCAAATGATCAAAGGGGGCGGCGCGGCGCTGACCGGTGAAAAAATTGTTGCTTCCGTTGCTAAACAATTTATTTGCATTGCGGATGTTTCTAAAAAAGTAGATCTATTAGGCCACTACCCTGTCCCAGTTGAAGTCATTCCCATGGCACGCAGCTACGTGGCTCGAGCGATTGTTGCATTGGGTGGCGATCCCGTTTATCGACAAGGCTGCATCACCGACTACGGCAATGTGATTTTAGATGTGTATAACCTAAAAATCCTAAATCCACTCGAATTAGAAATGGCAATCAATCACATCGCCGGCGTTGTAACCAATGGTATTTTCGCTAAACGCCGCGCGGATGTGTTGCTGCTCGCTGATACCTCAGGAGTTAAAACAATTGTTGAGAAGATCTAACGCCGCTCGCTGCTGCCTGGACCGCGAGGTGACGGCGGTGGTTGTTCATCGACCCTGCAACTTTCAACGAAACCTTGAATAACCTTAGGTAACTCTCTTATACGATCAATCATATCAGAACCCAAAGAAGCGCTGCTACTCTTCTGAATTTCGCTTGCAAGCTCTGTTGTCTCTCTAAGCTGCGGATACATTTCACGCAGCGCCTGTTGTATAAAGTATTCAGGATATTCCTGAAAGGATGTTAACAAACTCTCCTCTATGTTTAGCAACTTGCCTTGAAATTTTATCATCTTTTTCACGGTGGCAGGGCGTAAAACATTTAGCGTTAGCATTAGATCACTAACATCCTCCGCATGAAGAGAAATACCCGCGCTTGGCCAAAATCCTAGCCGTCCAACTCCTCCCGCCAGCCGTACACATGGTGGCTCATCATATGCCATGGCTGCACGCCTATCACTCTCGCGCAGGAGCCTACTCATCTCGCTCTCCATACGTTTTATCTCGATCGGCATTTCTCTATCCGTCTCCTCGATTTTGCGTCGATCTCGTTCTTCTTCTACTGCTGCTGCTTTGCACTCTGCCTCGAGTTGCGCTTTTCTATGTGCTTCCTCGAGTTGCGCTTTCCTCCGCTCTTCCTCGAATTCACGCCGACCTCGCTCTTCTGCTGCTGCTAGCTGCGCTTTACGATTCTTCGCCTGCTGAAAATCCGGCTCCTGATTAGCGGCGACGTCAAAACGAGCACGCTCTTCTTTGTTTCGAAATAAACTCGTTAACGCTTGTAGTGATGGTTTGCGAGCAAGACCATTTCGAACAAACAGACCAGCTTGCTCAGGAGTAAGCCGACGAGAATTAAGCAATATTGTTAACGCTTGCGCGGGCATCGGATTCCAATTTTCATTACAGGCTCTTTCGGTAAGTGCTCTTACCTCTTTATCCTGGAGAGAAGGAACGCTCGAAATAATGCTAAATAAATCTCTACTAGAACAATCAAATTCTCGCATGGTTTGCATGATATTTACCTCTTAATTATTTACAGTTATAACAACATTGAATTGTACTTATCTATACAAGATTCCAGGATAGCCAATAAAATAACTTTTCGCCAAAAAATTTAATTTTAACGCATACAACCTTATTCAACCTGAGTTCGGGATAACGGAAGACAAGCAAGAGATGGTTGGCCTTAGTTTGTAACAGTCCCTTTTACTGCGACACAATCACCAACGCCGGCCGAATCAATCGCCCGTATAATTCGTAGCCCTTTTGGAAGACGGTAATAACTGTATTAGGTTTAACGCCAGGATTTTGTTGCACGCTAATCGCTTCATGTTTGCTCGGATCAAAAGATTGATGAAGTGGATTGATCGCTTTAATATTGAACTTTTCTAGCGTTTCTAGGAATAATTTCAAGGTCAACTCAACCCCTTCGGCATGCGCTCTATCCGCTGCACTCATACTGTCGAGCGCTTTTTCTAAATTATCCACAACCGGCAATAATGCCTGTGCAAATTTTTCGAGCCCATATTTATGTGCTTTCTCAATATCCATTTTTGTTCGATTGCGAATATTTTCCATTTCAGCCAGCGTACGCAATAATTTGTCTTTTGTGTCGACAAGCTCTTTTTGCAACGGAGAAATTTCTTCTGATTCCTGCGAACTTGTATTTTCCTCAAGAATATCCATCGCATTTAATATGTCAGCCTGTTCATCCGCGGTTTTATTTGAAAAGTGATTATTCATTTTTTACTGCTCCTTTATTCAGTTAACGCATTACTGAGCCATTTTGCCGTCATATTGACGACGGGAATAATTTTATCGTAAGGCATGCGTGTCGGGCCAATCACGCCTAGCACCCCTAAAATTTCCCCTTCCGTTTGGTAAGGGGTCGCGATAATACTCAAATGATCGAGCACTGCATAGCCAGATTCTTTGCCAATAAAAATCTGCGTATTAACCGCTGTTAAACACTTATCGAGCAACTCTAAAATCATTTGTTTTTGGGTAAAGGCTTCAAAAAGCAATTGCATGCGATCCACGCCCGTGATGTGCGCCAATCCCAGTAAATTCGATTCGCCCACTAAGACATAATCTTCCTGTTCAATATCTTCCTGAAACGCTTGTGATGCCATATCAAGCGCTGTTTTCATTAGCCGGTTCATCGTTTGTTGATCTTCTTTCATCGACCGCAATAAGGCATGACGAATGGTCAACAAATCTTTACCAACATATTGTTCGTTGAGAAAATTGGCTGTTTCTTGGAGTTCACTCGCCGAAAATGCGCGATCAGTTTGAATCACTCGATTTTGCACTTCTCGATCATTGAAAACCAAGATCGCTAAAATATGTTTATCCGATAAAGCTAAAAATTCAATCTGCTTTAAACTAATCCGATTCCGCTTCGGCAGGGAAACAAGGCCTGCTAATTGGGTCATACTGGACAAAACTTGAGACGCATTTTTTATCAACGCTGTCGTATCGGGATGAGATTCCATGTCTTGAGGAAATGAACAAGCCTCTTCGCCCAACAATTCATTATTCATTAACAAATGGTCGACAAAAAATCGATACGCTTGATCCGTCGGAATACGGCCCGCTGAGGTATGCGGTGAATGCAAATAGCCCACCTTTTCAAGTTCAGCCATGATATTTCGAATGGTTGCAGAGCTTAACGGAAAATCCGGTTGTCCCGCCAATGATTTTGACCCCACCGGTTGCCCATGCTGGATGTACTGTTCAATCAGCAATTTTAAAAGTTGTTTTGAGCGTTCGTCTAGCGCCTGCATAAATGACAATCCTAGTTAGCGAGCAAAAAGTTTACGCAATTTCTTGTGATGATTCTAGCATCTGGCCGTAAAGTTTGCTAATTTCGTTCGACATTATCAAAGGAAATGCATATGAAATTTCGTCATATCGGCATTATTGCCAAATCGCCCATCGAAGGGATTTCTGAAACCTTACTTTTAGTCACGGCATTTTGCGAACAATGGCAAATTCCTTTCTCGCTCGAAACAGAAACAGCGACTTTACTGCCTTCGATGAAATTTAATGTGATCGGCAGCCAAGCCATCGGTCATCAATGCGATTTGATCATCGTCGTGGGCGGAGATGGCAGTTTACTGAGCGCCGCACGAACATTAAGTTACGCCGATGTCCCGATTGTTGGCATCAACCGTGGAAAGCTGGGCTTTCTCGCCGACATTATGCCACAAGAAATTGAAACAAAATTAATAGCGATTTTGAAAGGGAATTATCGCGAAGAAAAACGCTTTATGCTCGAAGCCTATATTGAGCGAGAAAAAGAAATCGAAATCTACGGGCCCGCGCTCAATGAAATTGCATTAACGCTGGATCAAGCCGCTCAAATGTTTAGTTTTGAGGTTTATGTCGATAATACGTTCATGTACAGCCAGCGATCCGATGGATTGATTATCACAACCCCGACGGGCTCAACCGCTTACGCCTTATCGGCAGGTGGTCCGATTCTACACACCGATTTAGACGCCATTGCCTTGATCCCGATGTTTCCACACGCGCTCACGCATCGACCGATTGTGCTCAGTGCGAATAGTCAAGTTCGAATTCGAGTGCTCGAAAAAGCATCTCGTTGTTCTCAAATTATTTGCGATGGACAAATGAAAATGACGTTTTCTTCGCAAGAAATCATACATGTTCGAAAAGCGAGCACTGTGTTGCGATTGATTCATCCGCAGCAGTACGATTACTTTGAAACATTGCGATCGAAATTACATTGGGGAAAACAACTGACCGATAAGATTGAAACATGAGGATTGTGGATTTGAGAAGACTTTGTATCGATTTTGCGACTATTATCTCGCGGCTTGACTGCGGCAATCCTCTATGAATTTCCAGGATGAGACATCGAGAAACAATGTCGTATTCTCCTCACTTTTTAATGAAGTTGGAAAATTGTTGCCCTAAGGCATTCCACGAACTCTGTTAGAAACCAAAAATTAAGAGGTTATTCGCAGATATGTTAATAGAAATCGCCATTAAAAATTACGCGATCATCGATGTGTTAAATCTGGATTTTTTCAGTGGCACTACCGTTTTGACTGGTGAAACGGGCGCGGGAAAATCAATTATTATCGATGCCGTGCAATTGGCGTTAGGCGCACGCTTATCCGGTAATGTCGTACGAACCGGCGCCGATCGTGCCGAAATCACGCTGTCGTTTAATATTGCCGATATTCCCGCCGCACAAATAATTTTAAAAAAATACGATCTCGAATCGGCTGAGGATTGCATTATTCGCCGCGTGATTGATCAAGAAGGACGTTCGAAAAGTTATATCAATGGCACACCGACTACTTTACAAACACTGCGTGAGTTAAGTGATAGCTTGATCGATATTCATGGACAACACGAATTTCAAACGTTACTAAAACCCGACGTTCAAATGATGTTACTCGATCGTTTTGCTCAACATATCGAGATGTTGCAGGCATTAAATGACTGCTACGATGCTTGGAAAACAAAGCAGACACTTTTCGATAACTTAAAAAAAACGACGGATGATATTCAAGCGCGCATTGAATTTTTAACTTACCAAGTCCACGAACTTGATGAATTGAACTTATCCGAACAAGAACTCGAATCAATCGAAGCGGAATATCAACAGCTCGCCCATGTCGACACGCTGTTATCGCACGGACAAAAAGCATTCACGCTGTTGTCTGAAAAAGAAGAAGGCGCCGCAAAAGATTTACTGTATGAAACCATCAATACGCTTGAAACTATGCTGCCATTTGACGCATCACTTAAAAATCTCTCCGAGCTCGTACAAAGTGCGGCCACTTATATCGAAGAAGCCGCGCATGAATTAAAACATTTTCTAGACCATATTGAAGCGAATCCCAATCGTCTAAATGAATTAAATCAGCGGCTAGAACGCATTCATCAAATTGCTAAAAAACATCGCGTGAACCCACAAGAGCTTTATGCGTTTCATCAGCAAATGAAAAAAGAATTACACGACATTGCCCATAGCGATGAACGACTCAGCGCGCTCGAAAAAGAAATCGAAGTGTTGCAGGTGCATTATGCCGATAGCGCGAAAAAATTAACCCAAAGTCGAAAAAAATCGGCCAAGCGACTAAGTCAGTTAATTACCGACGCGATGCGAGAGTTGGGCATGCCGCATGGACGATTTGAAATCGTATGGACTGAAGCCACCGATCAACGACCGAAACGTAACGGCCTGGATAAAATTGAATTTAAAATCAGTACGAATCCGGATCAGCCGGTACAAGCATTGAATAAAATCGCCTCGGGCGGTGAATTATCGCGCATCAGTTTAGCTATTCAAGTGACCACGGCACAACAACATACGATGCCGACCTTGGTTTTCGATGAAGTGGATGTAGGCATTGGTGGCGCAACAGCTGAAATCGTCGGAAAATTACTAAAATCACTGGGCGAGTCAACGCAAGTACTGTGTATTACTCATTTGGCTCAAGTTGCCGCAAAAGGACATCGACACTTAAAAGTCGAAAAGAAAATTATCGCCGGCAAGACGACAACGCAAATTGATTATCTCGAGCAAGATGATCGCGTTGCCGAAATCGCTCGCATGGCCGGTGGGGTGAAAATCACTCCACAAACATTGGCGCATGCGAGGGAGATGATGGCATAAAAATGAAAAACCCTGGATTTATTGAATTTACGCATTAATATCTTGTCATCGTATTTGTAAAATAAGGAGGTTTTTATGAGGAGCGGTTTTAGAGGTAGGTTTGTTTTTCTGTTTTTTTTATTAGGCGTGTTATTTTCTCCAATCACCTTTGCGCAAAATCAAGATGATCATTCCATTATTACGATTCGATTGCAAACAGCGTACCCATTAAATCTTCAATATCTCGGCTCTTTGCCAGGTGAGCTTTCGACGCTTGTCAAAGAAATGACTAACGGAAAAGTTGTGATCCAAGTCTATGCGCCTGGCGCATTGGTAGACACCTTATCGCTAGAAAAATCTGTCAATGAGGGGAAAATCGATGCGGCGTTTAGTGGATTAGCGTATGCAGTAAAAGAGCAACCGGCGACCGAACTATTGACGAGCGTTCCTTTTGGTTTGACACCGATGCAATATGCCGGTTGGATGTATCAAGGCGGTGGCATCGAGCTTTTAAATAATTATTTTGCCAATCAAAATTTGGTTGTTATGCCGGGGATATTGTTACCGCCTGAATCCTCAGGATGGTTTAAAAAAGAAATTAATCATCCGCAAGATTTACAAGGGTTGAAAATTAGAGCCTATGGGTTGGCGCGTCCTATTTTTGAAGCGCTCGGAGCAAAAACAGTGATGCTACCGGCCGATCAGCTGTATGAAGCGTTAAAAACCGGCAAGCTTGATGCGGCAGAATTTTCGGCACCGTCTGTCGACCAAAATTTAAAGTTAAACGAAGTAACGAAATATTTATATTTTCCTGGTTTTCACCAACCATCGACGTTTTTGTTTTTATATTTCAATAAAAAGATGTGGGATAATCTGCCGCCGCAGTATCAAGCAATTATCAAAACGGCAAGTCGTTATTTAGTGTTTGATAATTATTTACGCGTGGAAGCTTCACAGCAACGCGCGGTAGAATTGCTAAAAACAAAAGTGCATATACGCAATTGGTCGCCAGAAATGTTGCAAGCGTATCGAAAAGCATGGAATCAAACGGTCGAAACATACTCAAAAACAGATCCCAATTTCAAAAAAATTCTAAAAAGCATGCAACAATATCAAAAACAAACCCGCTATTGGGAAGAACTCAACAGCGCGCTGATGGTGAAATGAATCATGGCCTAAAAATTGGGATGATCGCCAGAAAAAAACGATCGCGTTGCCGAAATCGCTCGCATGGGCCGGCGGCGTGAACATCGCCCCGTAAACATTAGCGCATGCGAGAGAAAGGCTATTGATCTGTTACCACAAAGGCCTAAAGAGTCCTTTCCTTTCTGGCGATGAAGCTTGTTGTTTTTTTAGCCCTGGTTGTGGCGTTGATGATGCTGGCGGCGCCGCGCTCGCCTCTGCTGAAACTAATACCCCATTGGAGCGGGCAGCACCAGTTTGAGAAGGAGGCAATGGTAAAAATATCGTCTGAACTCCGTATCGTCTTCGCCCTGGATTTTTATAACGAAGTGCAGGCGAATCTGCATCGCTCAAAGAAGCACAGGACATCAGCGTGATGAGCTTTTGTAATGATTCACTATTGTCTGGAATACAGGCCACAAAAAAATCTTTTCTTTCATTCGAACTACATTCTTTTAAAGCTTGCTCGAAAAATACCTTAACTTTTTGTTTAACTTGACTCTCGTCAGAAGCACCCTCGAACATAATAGTTAAGAGGTCATTTAATAATTGATGAATAGTCGAGGGCGGTTTTTCTTCAGATTGCCCCATTTTTTTAAATTTTTCTTCAATAGGAGATTCTTTTTCTATCAATCTGGCATAGATCCTCGGATACCAGTTTTGTTCAATTTCTTTTAATAATTCATTAACGTTTTGGCATTCATCGATATGCTCTAATAAAATTCGCATGCTTTCCTGCTCCGTTAAGCGGCGCAGGAAAATTGCCTTTACCCCTTTTATAATCTGAGGCATTTCCACCGTTAATCGGCCTTGCAAATCTGGACGTTGCTTTTGAAATTTTTCTAAAACACTCATAATAATTTGGTTTACACACGATTCAAATCCCATTTTCTGCACTTGAGGATCCTGAAACGGAAAGGATATTTTGCCGTATTCAGTAACAATTGTCTCAAATTCTGGTGGCAAATCTCCTTGATAGTCATCAATATCACGATCAAACGTGATAACACTAGCGATCTTTCCTGTAATTACTTCAGCTAAGTGATCATAAAAAGGGCATGATTGCATATTGTCTCGCTTTTTATTTTTATAATTTATCGACAAAAATTTATTGTAGAAGATAAATTTAATTATTGCCGAAAATTATCATTTTTTTTACAAATTATTTTCCTATTGTTCTTGATCGCCTCTTGCTCTAGTATTGCGCCAAGTATTTTAGGAGTCGATGTATGCGAAAATTGTATTACACCCTTTTGTTTGGTATTTTTTTATCAGCCTGTTCTTGGCTACCCGTTTATCATCCTGATTTTCAGCAAGGAAACATGATGACTGCGCAAGAAGTCGCTAAATTGCACGCGGGAATGACGCAAGCCCAAGTCGAGGGCGTGATGGGCGGCGCGGTATTACAAAACACATTTAATGATAATCGTTTACTGTACGCTTATGAATATAAACCCAATAATCAGCCGATGAAATTACGATACGTAGCGCTGACTTTTAGCGGCGGTCGACTCGTTAAGATTGAAAAAGATTTAACCCCTAAAACAAAAGATGTGTAAGCTTAATCGCGCCTTGTGTTTATGCTTTAAATCGATAGCTATTGTTATTTTCAGCCTCTCTTTGAGCGGCTGCGCCACATTGTTCTCCACAAAAAAACCATCCCCATCACTCAGCTGGCCGGCACGCAAGCAAATCTTAACCGCCATGCACGCCTGGCATGCCGAAGGCGCGATGGCCATTAAAATGCCGGATCAAAGCTTAAGCGCACACTTTGATTGGCAACAACACGATAATCAATCCTATTTAATGACATTATTTGGACCCTTAGGCATGGGTTCAGTCGTCATCCAAGGGAATCAACAAACGTTCACTTTACGCACGGCTGATGGGAAAACTTTCACAGCAACATCTCCGGAACAGTTAATTCGGCAACAGCTGGGCTGGAATTTGCCCATCTCGAATTTATATTATTGGATTCGAGGATTGCCAGCGCCGAAAAAAACCTCGATGATAACATTTGATTCAGCGCATCGTTTGGCACATCTTGCGCAACAAGGTTGGTCGATTGAATATCTCGATTATGATAATTTTAATGGGATTGAGCTGCCGAGCAAGCTGTTATTAAAGGGCGATCGCATCGAACTGCGCATCGTCGTCCATCGCTTTGATACCGGAGAGTAACGATGAAAATTTTATTACTGGGCGCGAAAGGGCAAGTAGGTTCTGAAATTGTTGATCTGGCTCGAGCGCGACAAATAACCGTCGATGCCTTTGATTATGATACGCTCGATATCACGGATCGCTCACAAATTCAGCACACTTTTGAACATTGCAACAATATTGATATCGTGATCAATGCGGCGGCGTATACGGCTGTCGACCAAGCCGAACAAGAAAAAGATAAAGCCTTTGCCGTGAATGCGACCGCCATGCGCCATTTGACTGAAGCATGTCGCGCGTATAATTTGCCTCTACTGCATTTATCGACCGATTATGTGTTTGATGGAGAAAGCACTCAACCGTATAGCGAGGATGATCATCCCCACCCACTGAGCGTGTACGGGAAAAGCAAATTAGCAGGAGAGGATTTTTTGCGAAACGGATGGGAAAAGCATGTCATCATTCGTATCAGTTGGGTCTTTGGACGTTATGGCAAAAATTTTGTGAAAACAATGTTACGACTGGCGGAAGAAAAAGAAGAATTTAGCGTGGTGGGCGATCAACACGGTTGTCCAACAGCAGCAAAAGATGTGGCGCAAGTTTTGTTGGCTGTTGCCAAACATATTCATCAAGGACGTGCTCATTGGGGAACGTATCATTATTGCAATCAACCCGTAACAACTTGGTATGAATTCGCGGTAAAAATAATCGAACTCGCAAGAAAGCGTCGATCATTAAAAGTTAAACAGATTAAAAAAATCACAAGCGCCGACTATCCGGTCGTTGTGGTGAGACCCAAAAATTCAGAAATGCGCGTAAAAAAAATCACGGACGATTACAACATCGAACAAAGCGAATGGCTGCCGTTTTTAGAAGAAATCGTGCATGAGATCGTGGAAATAGAATAAAAACACGCACACTTTTTAACGCTATGACCCTGTAAATGCACTTAACGGTCGCAAAAAAACGGCAGCCCCTCGATGATTTTCCTCTGCCATCAATTATCGCTGTCTTGGCGCGCCGCGTCGCATAGGTTTTTTGCGAGTAGCCGGCTTTCTGAATGTGCGACTCGTGGGCTTAACAATACGTTTGGTTCGCAAGCGTGGCTTTTCTTTTTCTTCTTTTTTACGATAAATAACCAGAGTCTTGCCAATCAATTGAACACGCGCTGCTTCACGTTCTTGGCAGATCGCCTCAGCAATCGCTTGTCTTTCTTCACGATCTTCGCCAGGAATTTTAATTTTAACCAATTCATGGGTCAGTAACGCGCGTTCGATCTCCAATTGAACCGCGGGTGTTAACCCGTGTTGGCCCAATAAAATGATAGGTTTTAAAGCATGCGCTTTTTGTTTCAACGATTGTTTTTGAATAGGGGTTAAGGTCATGATGATGGATTCTCCGAAATAACGTCATTAATGGCTAAAGCGCCAGGCTTTCTGTTTCGGTAAATATAAATGATAATCAAAATAGAACCTAGCAAAACCATAAAAAACATCAAAAGTCCGGCGGGACCTAAGGTACGCATGAACAGAGGAACGGTAAGCGGCCCTAACACAGCGCCTAAACTGTAAGCGAATAATAAGCCTTGTGTAGCGGCAATCATATCTTTTTGACCCAGGTTCAAAGAAGAACAGCTGATGCCCAATGAATAAAGAACAGCAATAAATCCGCCCAGTAAAAATGAAAGAAAAACGAACAAGTAAATATTATGGTGCGCAAAAATCATCACAAGCAAGCAAATGCCCATATTAATCAGACACAAGAAAAACAACATCATGCGTTTATTGACGTGATCAGAAATATAACCGGCGGGATATTGAAGCAGCATACAACCAAAAATCACCATGGCCATGACAACAGAAACCTCATGGATTGAGTATCCCATGAGACTGATATACATCGGGTAAATCCCGTAAAGACAACTTAAAATCCCGCCAGAAAATAAACAAGCTAGCACACCTACCGGCGAAATTTTAAATAATTGCCGTAAATTCATCGGTGACCGCTTTTCAATTTGAGGCGATTGGGTCGACGTCATTGTAACTGGAATGATCGATAAAGCGCAGAAAATCGCCGTGAGCACGAAAAAGAAAATGGCTTTGGGGTCGGTTGAAAATAATAATAACTGAGCAAAGCCTTGAGAGGCATAAAACACAGTCATATACACAGCTAAGATTTGCCCACGTGTTTCAGACGTGCTGTAGCATAATAACCAGCTTTGAATAACGATAAACAGTGTGCCCACGCAAATACCGCTTATAAACCGTAATACAACCCATAACCAGGGGATGAAAAATAACCCTTGAATCAAAACCATCGCTGTTAAAAGCGCGGCCAGCGCAGCGTAAGAACGAATAAGTCCGATTCGGACAACCAGGGGTTCTGTTTCAAAAGATCCGATGGCAAAACCAAAGTAATAGGCCGCTGTCAAAATGCCAGCAAGCCAAGACGTGTAGCCTTCGGCATGAATGCGTAACGTGAGCAACGTGGTAAAAGCGCTACACCCCAACATTAAAATGGTTAGGCTGAGTAACGGCGGCAAAAAGGATTTAGCGGATTTTATCATGATTGAATTCTCATTATAATGGGGCTCATGTGGCATCAATTTTTTGAAATATAGAACAGATCTTTCAAAATGCAAGAATTATCATGCCGCTGAGTTCTTCTTTAGCCTGCGCTCAGGATAAGAAAGCAGGTTGCGATTGGCCTTAGTTTGTTTTCCGTTATCCCGAACTCAGGTTCTTTAGCCTGTGTTCGAGTCAAGTCCAAGAATAACAAAAAGCCTAATGATCTTATTGAGTGTCATTATCCTTTTTGTCGTAGGCAAAGTGCTTCCAGTGGTGAATAGTCCGTTTTAATTCATCAACGCCAATATGGTTCATCGCGGAAAATAATTGCACGGTAAAATAATCGGGATAAGCTTTTAACGCTTTTTGCACGTAGTGCAATGCTTTCATGCCATGATTACGTGTTAATTTATCGCATTTCGTCAACAAAATATGCACGGGCAACGGAATAGCGGCCGACCAATCGAGCATTTGCTCATCCATAGCTTTCATTGGATGACGAATATCCATGAGCAAAATAAGACCGTGCAGACTGTGTCGATCGCGCAAGTATTGGTTGATGAGAGGATGCCATTCGCGCTTTATTTCCGTTGGCACTTTCGCATAGCCATAGCCAGGCAGATCGATGAGTCGATGCTCATCATCAATACAAAACACATTGATTAATTGCGTGCGCCCGGGTGTCTTACTGACTCGCGCTAATTGTTTTTGGTGGGTCAATTCATTGAGAGCGCTCGACTTACCTGCATTCGATCGCCCGATAAACGCGACTTCAAATCCCTCATCTTTAGGCAACTGCGGCAATTTCGCCGCACTCAATAAAAAACTCGCTTCTTGAAAATTCAACTGAGGCTGATCAGCCGCGTCATTCATAACGAATTTCGACGATTTCATAATGCACTTCAAGCGCCGGGGTTTTAACAATCACCTCATCACCTTCGATTTTGCCGATCATGGCGCGTGCAACCGGAGAATTGACTGAAATTTTACCGGCCTGAATATCGGCTTCATCATCGCCTACAATTTGATAAGTAACTTTTTCGTTAGTATCAAGATTGGATAAAACAACGGTCGTTCCAAAAATAACTCGACCTTGACGCGGGATTTTGGAGATATCGATAATTTCTGCCATCGATAATTTTCCTTCAATATCGCCAATACGCCCCTCGATAAAACCTTGCTGTTCGCGAGCGGCATGGTACTCCGCATTTTCTTTTAAATCACCATGGGCTCTTGCTTCGGCGATTGCTTGAATAACGCGCGGACGCTCAACATGTTTCAGCTGTTGTAATTCTTCTCGCAGTTTGACTGCCCCTTGTGTCGTCATAGGGACTCTTTTTAACATAATGCACCTTTAGTTTAGTTCTATCACAAAATGTGTGTTAACCCTTGTTTCAAAGCTTTTTCAACCACATTAAAGAATCGCTTCGCGATAATTTGTCGCCCCGTGATTAAGTCGCGGGATCCAAGAATAATTTTTCAACCAACGAACTGGATCCCGTGATCGAGCCGCGTGATAACATAAACGTCATCACAAAAAAACGACCACGCCCCTCAATCCTCGCAATCCTAACCTGATTTCTCTCCTACCACAATTCTCAATTTCATCTGGCCCGTTTATTCAAGTCTTCAGCTGCTCATCACGTCGCCAAGTTTTCAAAAAATTTCTTGGCCTGATGTAACCACGACGCACGTTGTGGACTGTGGTCGACTTTATCCTCTTGCAGCGATTGTTCAAATTCTTCGAGCAAGGCCTTTTGTTTTTTATTGAGCTTGATCGGCGTTTCAACGCTAACTTGACAGAGAATGTCTCCATGTGAAGGGCTTCGAGGAGATTTTGCGCCTTTTCCTCTCACACGCAAGACTTTCCCCGATTGGGTTTCTTCAGGTATTTTCAGTTTAACTTTGCCATTTAACGTCGGAATTTCAATTTCTCCCCCAAGCGCCGCTAAAACAAAACTAATGGGGATATCACAAACTAAATCATTGCCTCGACGTGTGAAAATTGAATGGGCTTGCACATGAATATCGACATATAAATCGCCCGTCGGGCCCCCATGTAATCCTTCTTCGCCTTCACCGCTCAAGCGAATGCGATCCCCTTGATCAACCCCTTCGGGCACTTTAATCGAGAGCGTTTTCGGTTGTTGAACGCGGCCTTGTCCGTGACATTTCGTACAATATTCTTTAATAATTTCTCCGCGACCGCGGCAGTTTGGGCAGGTTTGCTGAACAGAAAAGAACCCTTGCTGCATACGAATTTGCCCGACGCCGTCGCAATCGGGACATTTAATCGGTTTGCTGCCTTTTTTGGCACCGGAACCATTGCATTCTGGGCATTTCACAAATTTTGAAAAATGAATGGATTTCGTCGCGCCACGAACGGCTTCTTCGAGCGTTAAACTCAGTTGATATTGAAGATCCGCGCCAGCTTGAGCGCGAGAACCAGAACGCTGTTTACGACCGCCGCGCCCTCCACCAAAAACCTCGGCAAAAATATCGCTGACATCGCCACCAAAAATGTCATCAAAATTAAATCCACCGCCGCCAAATCCGCCGGCGGATTGATTAACGCCAGCATGACCAAATTGATCATACGCCGATCTTTTTTGTGGATCGGATAACACATCATAAGCTTCTTTGGATTCTTTGAACTTTTCTTCGGCGGCTTTATCACCCCCTGTGCGATCAGGATGGTATTTCATCGCCATTTTCTTAAAAGCTTTTTTAATTTCTTCCGGAGCAGCATCCTTTGAAACGCCTAAAAGTTCGTAGTAATCTTTCTTTTTGGTGGACATGCTATTTTAATCATCCTCATAAAGTATGTTTTTTAGTTCTTTAGCAAAAATTGTTTGCGATCGCCATTTTTCAGAATGGAGGGAATAAATCGCTTTGCGATGATTTTTCATCCCGCGGCTCCGGCCGCGGGATCCAGAAAAAACAATCAAACGGATTTCTCTTTTTACTCATCCACGACGCTTACTGGATCCCGCGATCAAGTCGCGGGATGACAAGGTTTATTTCTTCTCGTCTTTTACTTCCTCGAACTCGGCATCCATGACCCCTTCATCAGGTTTCTTTTGCGTTTGTTCGGCGCCTGCATCAGTCGATCCTTGTTCACCGCCTGTCGCTTGGCCGGCTTGCGCCTTCTGAGCATATAATCGCTCAGCCATTTTCGCGGAGGCTTCTGACAAGGTTTTCGTTTTGCTCTCGATCACGTCTTTATCATTGCCTTTTAGCACTTCTTTTAATTCCTTCGCCGCTTTTTCAATCGCTTCTTTTTCAGCGGGCGTGATGCCTTCACCAATTTCGCCAAGCGATTGTTCAGTCGCATGAATTAAAGCATCGGCTTGATTTCGTACGTTGACGAGTTCGTGGAATTTGCGGTCTTCATCGGCATGTGCTTCAGCATCTTTGACCATGCGTTTGATTTCTTCTTCGGATAACCCGCTCGATGCTTTGAT
>Ga0209319_1000610_pt1 | contig 42052 bp, 48 predicted proteins | sample RifGroE2_FD_184000 | JGI IMG/M metagenome (GOLD analysis project Ga0209319, IMG submission 184000) | Groundwater microbial communities from Rifle, Colorado - Groundwater E2 (SPAdes) (version 2) | ecosystem: Environmental > Aquatic > Deep subsurface > Groundwater | place: Rifle, Colorado, United...
AAGAAGAAGGATATACCTTTATAGATGGGCTTACATGGAATTGTAAGATAAGCCCAGATAAACACCCCTGCGAGAGTTGTAATGCAGAATTTGATGTGTTTGAAACAGAACAACCAGTTATATCAGAGGAAACACTCCCTACTGGAGAGAAAGAAGAACTAGATAATCTAATAAATACATATGGATTAAGCATTGCCGTAGGAGATGAAGTTGCCAGAGACGATTCTTTTAGGAGAATAGAAAACTACTTTATGTTGAAAGTATCTCAAGCTAGGAAAGAGGCATTTACTTTAGATGAATATAAGAAGCTTTATGAACTTGTAAGGTTGAAATGGGAATTAGGATACCCGATAGAAGAACAGAAGACATTATTAAAGAAAATAAGAGACCTATGTAAAGTTGGTTAGTTAGTCTATTTAAGTTTAATTACTTTAAAATGAAAATAGAGCATAATGGATTTATAGTTGAAGGAACGAGGATGGAGTGTTTAGATTTCTTTTATAAGGAACTCTACTTGGTAGAAAAGATTATATCTTATGAGACATTTAATAGGATAACTTTGAGTGATTTTAGTAAGGAAGAATTAGAGTGTATCGAGAGATGGGAGAATGCTTGTGTTAGTGAATTCAATGCTTTGTCATTACTTCCTGGCAGTGGGGAAGATTGGGGAGATCCTGAGTTGAACCAGAGAACAATAGATAAAGTTAGGAAATTTAAGAAGTTAGTTAGCTAAATTTTTGTATCAAGGATATGGAAATCATAGTAAAAACAATTTTTGGTAGTCATCTATATGGTACTAACACTCCTGAGAGCGATATTGATTACAAAATAGTATATAGAGATTCATTAAAGGATATTGTTCTTGGTAAAAATAAAGAAGAGAAGAGAACAGTTAACGAGGATCATAGTGAAGAGGCTGAGTATATAGAACTGAGAAAGTTCTTAAGGGATCTTGCGGAAGGTCAAACATACGCAGTAGATATGTTTTTTACTCCTGATAAGATGATTATTAGAAAGAGTGAAGTGTGGGAGCAAATCAAACAACAAAGAAGAAATTTGTTAAGCAAGGATTGCAAATCATTCATTGGATACTGTATGGCACAAGCTAAACTATACAGTGATAAAGGCAGAAGGATTAGAGGATTATTGGCAGTCCAAGAAGAGATCAAGGATATTCCTAAGATTGAACGAGTTGGTCTAGAACTTAAAACAATGCAATTAGTAGAGAAGGATATAAAGAGAAACGGAGAAGATATTAAAGAATTACTCTATGAATTGAATGGGAAGTTCTACACCCCTAATATGACAGGTAAGCAATTAAGAGAGAGAATAGAGGCAGGGCTTAAGAGGTATGGAAGAAGATCTAAAGAAGCAAGTGTTAGTTTGAGAGATTGGAAAGCAATATCTCATGCTTACAGGACTGTTAGAGAATTAAAGGAATTGGCACTTAATGGGTATATAAGATTCCCATTAGAGAGTGCAGATGAATTACTAGAAATTAAACGAGGTACATGGGGTGGGTTTAAGGATCAGAGATTAGAATGGGAGTTAGCTGGAGCAATAGCTGATGTGAGAGCTTCTGCTAATCTGCAAGATAAGGTAGATCAAGACTGGTTAGAAGATTTTATATATTCATTTTACGTTAAATAAACACTACTATGATAATAGAGAATGCTATGAGTATGGAAGAATTCCAGAAGAAGTCTAAGAAGGAGACAGGAAATAATGACTATGAACACCAAGAACAAGTAATGATTTTTGATTGGGCTAAGATAATGGTACATAAGTACCCTCAACTAGATATGTTGTATGCAGTTCCTAATGGTGGTGTAAGAGGATGGCAGACAGCTGTGAAGCTGAAAGCTGAAGGAACTAAGTCTGGTGTTCCTGATATGTGCCTACCTGTTGTAATAGGTGGATTCCATGGATTATATATAGAACTAAAATACGGAAAGAATATCTTGAGTGATAGCCAAAGGTGGTGGTTAAAAAAACTACAAGAACAGGGCTATTGCGTAGATGTATGTTATGGAGCAAACGAAGCAATTAAATTGATTGAAAGTTACCTTAATGGAGAAGAGATTGACGATAAGAAATTTTAAGATATGCGAACATAGTATTAAATACGAAGAAAGAAAGAGCCCTACTTGTAAATTGGTAATTGAGGTAGGAGAGCATATTGGAGATATCAGAGTTCAATGTACGGAGTGGGAGCTTTGGGATAAGGAGAATGATCTTTGGAGTATGAAAGTGATAGGTTCTTCTCTGATACCAAACCCTAAGTTAACCAAATATAACAAAGTTGAGATGCTAGAAAGGAATAGAAAGATCTGGGTAGCTGTTAACGAATTATATTGGAGATATTTTGAATAGATACTTGACATGGTGTCAAGATTATTATATCATATGAACATAGTAGGACTCCTAATCTAACGAAAAGTAGTGCTACCAATAAATTTTTATATAAATAAAGTGAAAAGTTTTAATATGAGTGAGGGAAAGAAGTTCAAATTCCCAAAACTTAAGATTAGCATTTTTCAAGAAGGTGCTGATAAGAAAGTTGCAGGGTATAGAGCGTTAATAATTTTGTTAGGTTTTATTATTTTACTTTTAGCTGGTAAAGCATATGGGAATTCTATCAAGAGTGGTGAAGTATCTATATGGGGAAAAGAGACTCAAACAGAGGTATCAATTCCTGAGGAGATTTCAGGAGAATCAGGGATGGAAGTTAAAGAAGTTGTACAAACTGGAGAAGGAGATAGTACTAACTCCACAGGAGAAGCAGTACATGAAGATAGTAAAGAAGAGTCTAAAGGGAGTGAACAAGGAATTATATATGATAGAACAGATTTTGAAAAAGTAGAGAAGGTATATCAGTTTACACAGACATACGGTGGATCTAGAATAGGCAATGAGTTCTTTAATGAATTGAAGAGACAATGTGAATCTGATCCTGAATTGCTCAGGACAGTGGTAGCAATCTCTGTATCTGAATCAGGAATGGGAAAAGCATTACCTAATAGACAGAGTAACTTCTGGGGATGGTTTAAGGGTGGGAGTAAGAATTATGATCCAACTAAGAGTGAAATGGCATATGAGATTTGTAATGGTGTAAGAAAGTATTATATGGGTATAGGTAATGATATGAGTAAGGTTATTAAATATACTGGAAATAGTAAGCCTACCAGTTGGTTAAGTAATTATAGATGGGCTTACAATCAAATGGAGGTTGAGTAATATGAAATGTACACAATGCCAAGGGATAATTATGTCTAAAGCAAAACTAGGATATGATTATTTCTTTACGAAGACCGAAACAAACAAGTATGGTGGATTGCTAAAGAAAGATATTATATGTAGGGCTTGTGTAGTACAGAATGAATATTTTCTTAAGGAGAAAATCAAAGAGATTAAGAGTACAGAAGAGAAGTGTGAGAAACAGTTTGGAGAAGAGAAAATGAATACTAAGATAAACGCTGAGTTTAAGTAGATCTTTGAAATAATCAGACGGACAAGGCTGTTGGCACGGTATTCCGAGTAATGGGACTATAAGTGATCCCAATGCCCTCGTAAGAGTACGGTAAACCGTGATGGGTAGCGAGTGGTCTGATAGTCGGGGATGGAGAAGCGGTCTATCTCGCCTGTTTCATACACAGGATAGCAAAGGTTCGAATCCTTTTCCCCGAATTATGATCCCTGCATCTGGCAGTTCACAAGACTGAGCATTATGGTCTTTATGTCTATTATAAATATACAATGCTTTAGCTGGGTGCAAGGATGATAAATTATTTAAAAACATTATGAGAAAACTATTATATGAGAGAACAGTAGATTTATCAGAGTCAACAGCACTTGTTGTTGATGTTTGTTCTATTGATAGGGAAGAGATATTAGATTTATATCCTGCATATCCAATAGATGATCTAGATAAAGAGAAGAAGGGAATAGATTCATTCTTTCTTTGTGAATTTTTTAAGGTTGAGAAAGAGAAGACTCAAGAGGCAAAGCTATTGTTTACAACGATATCATTACTTGCTCCAACAGATCAAGACTTGATACTTGCTTCGAGGGAAATATTTGGTATGACTGATGAAGAGATAGCTAAACTAGCTGAGAAGCCAAGGGAGTTTAATTTTGATCATAGAGAGAGTAACAGATATTCTAGTAAGTATAAACTAACAACAAAATTATTACAGAAGGGCAACAAGAAAGAAGGAGATTTATGGTACGATTTGTATTATATTGATGATACTTATAAGGTAGTATATTACTTAAGAGATGCAAAAACTGGATTGTGTTACAGTGTAGTTGGTGAGATGGGATTCAATGAGTTTCCAAGCGAACTTGATATTAAAACTGAAATGGCAAAACAAGCATTCAAAGATTTTATTAAGTCTTTTGCAAAGGCATTTTCTATATTCATAGTATATATGGCTTGTTTCTTATTAGTGCTATTACCATTTTTATATGTGAAGAATAAATATCCTGAGACAGTCTATCTCATTATGACAGGTGTAGGATTCTTAACTGTAGCATATCTTGCTGGACTTGGAAGTTTAAAGGTTGCTGAATGGTTTGCAAGTAAAATAAATGAACAAGATAAATTAGATCAAACAAAGAATGAGAAAAATAACTAGAAAATATTGGTTACCTAGGGAAGTATATGACATAGCTAATTATATTGGTCTTGGAAATAAACATAGAAGATTTGACAGAAGAGACTTATGGTATTGGGAAAAGCAAGGAGTATTTCCTGAGCCTGAATTAAAAGAAGGTGATACAAAGGATAGCATGGTGTGGTATGCGAATGATCAAGTAGATTGTGGATTGATAGATATTGGAAGACGACTCGGAAAAGAAATTGATCAAGAATTACTTGATATGGCAAAAGGAATAGTGCTTTCTTCTAACAGAGCTAAGAATGTTTCCTTGATGATACGAATGTTTAAAAGAAAAGAAATAAGGTAATGGAGAACATAAACGATATTATTAAAGAATATAATATTGATGAGAAGAAGAAGTCATATCCCGCTTGGCAGTTGTGGGCTTTAGAGTTTTGTCAGAAGTATGAGGTTAATAGAAAAGATTATGGAACTATAATGAAATATGCAAAACATTACATGGATAGTTTGGATTACTTGAGGGGAGTAGAAGGATGGATGGCTGATTATCCTAATCGTGGTGGAAATGTAGTTAAGTTGTTTCTTTGGAAATTAAAAGAAGATAAGAAACAAAGAAGTGGGAGTGCTTATATTTAATATTATCTATTATTAAAAATGCCTACAATAACAGTAAAGAGATTGAGTGTTCTTCCTGATGAGTTAGTTAATCCTGAGCTTATGACTAGGAAAGGAAGATTTGTTAATTACTTAAAAGATGTGTATGAGATAAGAAACTACACCCCACATAGTATTACCATAATTGACAATCCAGAGCTTAGATCTTCATATGAGCCACAAAAACAGCCTGTGAGAGTTCCTGAGAGCTTCGAAATTTTGGGAGAGTACTGTGGACACCATATATTTGGGGTGAAATATGATCATGAGAGGACAAACCTACCAGAATTTGAGAGTGGTATTTTAAATATAGTTTCTTTATTGGTAGCTCAGTATGTAGCAAAACATCATCCTGAGAGAGTTGACTTCATAACAGTGGGTGGAGTGGTTCGAGATAAGAAGGGTGCGATCATAGGGTGTAGGAATTTTACGTTTGTAGATTAAATTGATATTAAAATATATGAAAATTATAAAGGTTATGATTAAAATATTTGCAATTATTGCTACATTTTTGTCAGTAATGGCATTGATTGGACTTGCAATGTATGGATTTTTATTTTACCTTTCCTCGATCACTACTCCAGTAGTGCTATAATAAAAGGACATCTCTTAACAAAGAGCTATCTTTTATATATTATAGAGGTAGGATGGTAAACGAACGACAAAAAAAAATGTTGGAAAATGTTGGAAAAGGCAAGTCCTTTTATTCAGCTATGAAGGATGCTGGATACTCCGATAATTATGCCAAAAACCCTCAGCGACTAAAGCAAACTAAGACATGGGGTAACCTTGTTGAGAAATATTTGCCAGAGAAAGCTATTGTATCAGGTCTAAAGACCTTGCTCAAAGCTGAAACCAATGGCAGATTCACTTTTTCAGGTGCGTATACTAAGGATATGATAGAAGAAGCGATGAAAACTTTAGGTTATAAATCTAATAAATATGTAGCAAATAAAGTAACTGAAACTAGATATAATAAAAAAGGTGATACCTACGAGGTTACTTTCTGGGATGTGATTACTAGGAAGCCAAGCATCATGGGTATTTCAAAGGGTGCTGATATGGCTTTGAAGATTAGGGGTAACTATGCTCCTGAAAAGATGGAGACTACAATCGTACCTGAAACTAAGACTAAAGAAGAGAAGGAGAATAGGATCAAGGAATTAGAAGAGGAGAAAGAATTATTGGAGCAAGAAGAAAAGAAGAGAGCAGAAGAGTTAAGGATACAGTATTACAGGGATGCTAAGGAAAAAAAGAATCTAAAGAATAAAACTACTGCCAATGAAAACAGTAACAAATAAAGACATAATACTGGATAGGAAGATAGCCATATTAGAGGAGCTTATTGAACTAAAGAAAGCAGATGTTAGTGAACTTGATGATAAATACAAATTCTATTCCCCTATTGGTAAGATGGAAGAGTTCTTAGATAACGCTCTAAGTGGGAAACCAATGGTATCTTTGATGTCTTCAGCTAATGGTACAGGTAAATCTACAGCTATTACAAACCTCATATGGCATTTAGTACGACCTTGTGACAATCCTTTCTTCCAACAGGAGCTTATGGTTAATTGGAAATACAAGAGAAGGATTAGAATCGTGTCTGATACTGCAACTATCAAAGGTACTCTTGTTCCAATGCTTGAGGAATATTGTCCTAAAGAATTGTTAGATGCAAAGGGAGAGCCACCAGCAGTCAAGAACAGTAAGGGCTTCCTTTCATTATGGACTATTCCAGCAGTAGATGGGGGAGAAGATTGGATAATTGATATTATGACTTACGAACAAGCTCCTAAACAGTTTGAATCAGCAAACATTGGATTAGTATTGTTTGATGAACCACCACCACAGGATATATATAAAGCATCCATTGCTCGTTTGAGAAGTGGTGGTATTTGTTTGATATTCGCTACTCCATTGACTGGTAGTGCATGGATGTATGACAAGATAGTAGCTAATGATGACCGAGAAAAGTTCTCAAGGTACTATTTAACGGCAGAAGTAGAGGATGCGTGTGAAGAACACGGCGTGAGAGGCTTTCTAAAGCACGAAAATATATTAAGGATGATACGACAGTACGATCCAGCAGACCTACAGGCTCGTGTATTTGGTAGATTCCAACACCTGATTGGATTGGTATTCAAGCAATGGAATAGATCAATTCATGTCATAGCCCCATTCAATGTTAGCAGAAGGGATTATTGTGTAATTAGATTGTGGGATTCACACCCTAGAGTACCAGAGGCTATTATATGGGTAGCAATAGATAAAGATGGAAGAAGTTTTGTTGTAGACGAATTGTATTTAGATGAGCCATTGAGCCAATTAGTTCCGAAGATTAAGACGATAGATTCAAAGTATAGAATGGTTGGTGAGTTAGCTGAACCTGCAATGTTTAATGTAGACAATAGAATATCTAGCACATATTCTATAGCTGATTTATTAAACGGAGCTAAGTATGGATTGCATCTCACACGAGCAAGTAAACAAAGAGAACATGGTATCACACTCATTAGCGACGCACTTTCATACAGGATAGAAGGTGGTGAGTTCACTAAGTCCCCTATGTTGTTTGTTGTTGGTGCTAATTGTCCTCGCTTCGTATATGAGATTGAACATTGGCAATGGGATGAGTGGAGAGGTTCAGGTGCGGACTTAAAGAATCCTAAGGATAAACCACTTGATAAGGATGACCATATGATGGAAAATATAGGTAGATGGTTCTTAGCGAATCCAAAGTTTGTAGAAGAAGAAAGTAGATACAGAAGGCACAAATCAGCTGAGGTATCAGTTGATGATGATGACCCTTATTAAATCTTGTAAAAATGTTATTATGTATAAAGAAATGATAAGTCCAAAGTTTAAGAATAGAAACATAGCAGTTCCATTGAATGCTTTTGAAGCATCCTTGATTGCAGAACTGAGAGAGGGATCTGTAGCTTATGGGACAATAAATGTAGATATCTATTTTCAGGAAGGAGTTCCTGTTAGAATAGAAGTAAAGGAGAGGATGAAGTCTAAGATGTTAGATGTAAAGAAGGGTTTGAACATAGAGGACTCTAGGGTTCTCGACAAGGGTGAGGATCTTATACAATCTTAAATTATTATAGTTGTATAAATGATAAAAGAAATGAACAAGAAGTCTGAGAGCTATCAAGATCTTAAGAAGAAAACTGCTGAAAGAATTCCAAATGATTTTGCAAGAGATGCTTCTGAACCTCAACTAGAGAGTGTCTTGAAGTCATTTACTTTATCTGAGGATGAGCAGTTCTTATTACTCAAGCAAATTAAGAATGAGGTAAAGGATGATTCAGCTGAGATAAATGAAAGAAGTGTTATATGGCAGAAGAGAATGAAGTTATATAACAACCAGATGAGAGATGCAGATAAGGTTGGAGAGCCACTTATGTTTACGATATTCAATAGTCTGTATGCTTCATTGTATGACGATAGAATGAATGTTACTTGGAAAGCTAGAACACAAGAAGATATCAAGGTAGAAGAGAACTTAAATGACTTAGCACAATATGACTATGATGAAATGGGTAAGGATCAGTTAGATGCTCAACAGATATTCGATTCATTGTTCTATTCATACGGTTTGATAGATATGATTGGATTTAATGGAAAGACTAAGACTCCTTCACCAAAGATTATTGATCCTACAGTATTCATGTACGATACAAGTGCAGATAGTATTGATGGTTCAAGTGATGGTAGTGGTGCAATGAAACACTTGGGTTGGAGAATAAGATATTCAAAGAGAGTAATTCAAAGTAACAAGTTCTTTAATAGCTCAATTCTTAATTATCTTACGCCATACAATAGAAGTGGAGAGGGAGATAGCGATGATATGTCATTGTCTGCATCTGAAAGAGCAAGATTAGAATCAATGGGATTAGAGCTTCAGGATGTAAATCAAGCTTCTGTAATGGGTGGAGATAACACTGTTTATGAATTCATTCAATGGAGAACGTGGTATAGAGGCAGAAGAGTACTTGTTATTGTTGATCCTACATTTAAGCATATCTTAAGATCTGCAATCATTGATGTAGATAAATGGATGGTTAATGCAAAGAGGCTATGGACAGTATCACACCAGTTCCAAGGAGTATCTGTACCAGATTTGACTGAGGATAAACAGAGATGGAAGAGTGTAATGCTTAATACAATGATTAAATCCGTTAGAGCTGATCTATTCCCTATGTATGAGTATGACGAAGATAGTATTACTAATGAAGGTGATTTGAAGTTTGGATTTAACAAGTTTATAGCTAAGAAGGGATCTGCTCAAGCTATCATGCCTATCAATAAATCTACACCAAACCAAGCTCTATATGAAAGTATCATGACCTATCTTGATAGTTCGGCACAGAGAGCTACTGCTACGCCTGAATTACAACAGGGTGTAATAAGTAAAGAGGCTAGAACATTAGGAGAACTTAACCTTGTTGCTCAAAAGGTTGATACTAGGTATTCTCTTGCTGTTAAGAACTTAATGCAAGGAGATAGAGAATTCTGGAAGATGTGGTATATGCTATATAAGAAGTATTTCCAAGCTGGTCTATCCGAGAAGGTCATTAGAATCAGTGGTTTAACTAACGAATTCAGAAAGCTCAACAGAGGAAATATCATTGCATTCTCTGATCCTGATGTATATGTAGAAAGTAGAATCCTTACAGAAGCTCAGAACATGAGAAAGTTACAGCAATTTGTAGTTGTAGCTAACATGGCAAGTCAAGATCCATCTACCAACAGACGATTTATTCTTAAGTATATTGCTCAATTATCTGGTATGCAGAACGATATGATTGATAGAATGATGCCACCTACTACGGATGAGATCATTGCACGAGCTCAAAATGAATTGCTAAGTAACAATAAACCTGCTGAGTTTACTGTAAATGATAATCACTTAGTTCACTTAGAGGAACATTTGAAAGCAACTGATACATCTGCAACTAGAATACACTGTGATATGCACAAGATAGCATTGCTACAGATACAGAAGAATAAGGCTCTTGCTCCTGAAGGAATGATGGCTGATGTTGGTTTGCAATCTGGTGAGGCTGGTATGCAACCATCTAATGTTGATGGTATGGGACAGCAAGGCATGAAGATGGGTTTTGGTACACCATCACAACAAGCAAGTTTAAGTTAATAGTTTTAAAAGGATGGATGATTTTAAAGACTTATTATCTACGGACGATGGCAAGGAACAGATGATGAGTTCCCTTCGTAGAATTCAGGATGAGATAGGAAACCAATGGCAGACTGGTATATTAAAGCGTATACAAGAAAAGCTTAAAAAAGAAATACTTGATGCTGATAAGAATATACAGGGGGAATTACTGATTCAGAAACGATGTGAGTTGAAGTATGTATCTATGATCATAGACTTGCCTTTTAAGCTCACAAATGTTTTACTTTATAGAGACGAGGATAACGGAGAGAGTGATGGAGAAAATGAAGACGAATCTCTCGATACTCTTTTAGATGATCCTTTCGAAAGTTAATTTTTTATATATACTGCTATGTTAGATTTAGAAGAGAAGAATTTACTTTTATCTGAAGAGTGTGAGATCGAAGAAGAGGAAGAGGAACTAGAAGGTGAAGAGGGAGAGGAAGATTTAGGAGATGGTAATGAAGACGAAGGAGAAGATGATGGTGAGGAAGGTAAGGATGAAGAGAAAGGCGAAGATAAAAAGAAAGAGACCTTTTATAATCCATTTGATAAGAATGGTAGCGAGGGTGAAGATAAGAACAAAGATGACAAAGGTGAGGATGATGGAGCTGATAAAAAGAAGGAAGTAATACCACCTGTTAATAATAACAACAATTCAGATATTGAACTTCTTAAGGCTAAGGATGCTGTTAACGAAGAGTTAGATGACTTCTTTGATAATGAAGAGAATGATATATTTAAATCTCATAGGAAAGAAATAAAACAAATAGCAGTAGAAGCTAAGATGAAAGGATATAATAATCCTATTGAGTTTGCTACGAGGAATGTATTATCTCCTAAAGAGTGGATTGAGTTTGGTAAGCAACAGAGTAATAAAGCACATGAAGCTATAGAAGAAGGAGATTTAGGGAATTATGATAGTGGTAGAAAGAACGTAGATCCTAGTGGTCTTGCTCCTGCTGATACAAAGACAGATGCAGAAATTGCAGAAATAATGGCTAAAGCAGAAAGAGGACAACTCTAGGTGTTGACAAGATAGTGTATAAAGCTATATATTAGATTACAACCGAATAGAAAAGGGAAATACCCATGTATTAGTAGTTTCATTTGAAGCTATTGATGCGTGGGTATTTTTTTTATTTAAATTTTTTAGGTAGTAGATATGATAAGTCAAACTACAATTCCTCATGGTGTAAATAATTACTATGATAGGAACATGCTCAGACGAGCAAAACCTGCTCTTTATCACACCAAGTTCGTTCAGGTAAGAGATTTACCTAAGAATGAAACTGATAAGATAAAGTTCAGACGATACGGTGTGCTTTCTGCTGTTACAACTCCTCTTGTAGAAGGTGTAACTCCTGATGCACAAGACGCATCTACCTCCGATATTACTGCAACTATAGAGGAATACGGAGCATACTTCATCATTACAAGTAAAGTAAAGATGACAACTTTAGATCCACTCTTAAGTGAGTTATCTGGAGTTTTGGGTGATCAAATGGGTCTTTCATTGGATACAATCGCAAGAGAAGTATTTAATGCTGGTACTAACGTACAATTCGCTGGTGGTAGAACTGTTAGAACTGATGTTGCTTCTACAGATGTCTTAGATATTGGAGAGTTCCAAAAGGCATATAGAACAATGCAGAGTGCTAACGCTCCTTTCTTAACAAGTAGAGTTAACGCTGATACTGGTTATGCAACATCTCCTGTAGATAGTGCATACTATGTTCTTATTAACCCTATGGCAGTTAAGGATGTACAGTCAATCTCTGGATTCACACCTGTTGAGAAATATGCAAGTAAAGCAAATGTTCTTCCAACAGAAATTGGATCTTTTGGGAACTTTAGATTTATTACTTCTACAAATACAAAAATATTTGCAGGTGGTGGATCAAGTTCTATTGACGTATATACTGCTTTAGTATTTGCACAGGATGCAGTTGGTATCTCTAGAATCTCTGGTGAGGCTATGAGAACCATTACTAAGGCTGTCGGGTCATCTGGTGTTGCTGATGCACTTGATCAAAGAGGATCAATGGGTTGGAAAGCAACTTTCGCTGCGGTCATCTTAAACCAAAGCTGGTTATTGAGAATTGAACACGCAATAAGTTCTATTTCTTAATAGAAATAAAATAGAGGAGTGGCTACCCTAAGTAGCCTTTATATATAAATTAACGATTAACGATCATGGATTCCAAATATTTTCAATACCAGAAAGCTTTGAGTAACTTCTTTGAGGCTCTTAATGAAGCTACCAATACTGGTGTTTTAGGTAATCCATTATTAGCAATCGGTGATACGAAGTCACAGATAAAGACGACTAATGCTGTTAGCTACAAGCTAAATGGTATTTTGAAGTCTTTGGCTGCGACCGCTGCGATCGCATTTACAGCGACAACACATGATATTCCAGCACTTAAGGAAAGACAGTACTTGATTACTGTTCCTGCTGATGGAACTCCTGTTGTTACAGCTGGTGCAGTTGCAGATGTCGATGCTTCTGTTTTACCTGCCGTTCCTGCTGATAGTGCTGTTTTAGGAAGCCTCAAGATTGCTTTGGCTAACGAAGCTGTCTTTGATGCTACAACAACATTGCTCGATGCAACTGACGTAACTGCTACATTCACACAGGGTTATGTTAGAAGTGTTGACGATATTGTTGCACTGATTTAACTACCGACTCATTAAGAGTTGGTGGGCTAAGATCCATCCTCTTAGTGTTCTATCCTTCATCTCTGGGGAGCAATAAAATGCTCCCCTTCCCTTTCAGTTTTACATCTTGCTTTTGTATTTCTATTGTTATAATCTATAAGTAATATATAAGTTAATTATTTTTTTATCATGCCTAACGCAAAATCAACCAAGATTACTCCTGAAGTAATGGAAGCTCAAGAGCCTATGGATATGGAAGCTTCTGAAGTTAAATCAGAGAGAATTACTCCTGAAACAGTTGAGACTGTTAATAACAAGCCAACTAAAAAGAACATAGCTAAAGTACACGCTCAAGCTATGGATGAACCAGAAGAGCAAACTGATTATCCTATTATTGATTTCATCTCAGATGGTACTGAAGCTGGTCATAAACTTGTACAAGAGATTAAGACAAAGTATAAAAAAGTATTGTACTTCTTACCTTTGCATGATGGTGAGAAGAAAGGTGATTACTTCCCATTCGTTATCAATGGTTGTAAGTGTTATATCCCTATGGGACAAATGGCTTACATTCCTTCTAATGTAGCAGTTGAGATTGATAGATCTAGAAACCTAACAGAACAAGCTGGTCAAGATCTCAAACTAACAGATGACAAACCTAAAGGAAAGTATCTAGGTGTCTTTAAGAAGTTAAACTAATTAACAAACTAACATGATTGTATCTAAGTCTGTAGAGGCTATTAGATTTAAAGCTAGGGCAACAGAAGAATCTCTTCCATCGGATGAACTCCTTATCTTAATGCAACTCAAGCAATATATGGTTGCTGGGGATCTTGAATACTTAGATGAAGGTTATGAAGGGGATGTTAAAGAAGCCGATTTAATGGCAACAGGAACAGGTTACACTACAAATCTAAGTGGAGATAAAGTCTTTACTAGAGAGTATGCCTTCCCTGCCGAGATATTAGCTAGAATGAAATTCGTTGATGCTAAGTTAGATGGTGAGCATTGGATTAGATTAAAGGATAAGAATATGAATATGGAGGAGACTCCTATGGAAGAAGTTAATATTCTTGAGAAGTATAGTAATGAGCAAGGTGATGCTGGATATGGTAGGTTTAGAGGAAGTATGTTCTTACTCACAGGCGAAATCAAAGCTAATATAACTAATGGTATGAAGTTGTTCCTGTTCAAAGCTCCTACATTGATAACAGATTTATCTGCTAGTGTAGACTTAGGAACATTTGGTATACCATATCAATTACAAGAATCATATATGGACTTAGTAGTTGCAGAGTGGAAAGCTAACCATGACAAACCACTATCAGATAATGACAAAAATGTAATAGCAAGATATACTGAAGTGCTTGATAAGCTCAAAAACTTTAACAGAGATCAGGAGATTGTAGGTGAGATACCTTCTGACAATACTGATAATGGTTATGAGAACTAATTTAAATTATATTTAAGCAAGAGATGAAAGAGTTAATTAGTAAAAAAGAAAGATTAGATGCGTGGAATGAATATAGATCAACAACAATAAAAGAAATAGTACAATTTGAAGGTGCTATAGCTCAAATGAAGGTATATGATAAAGTAGAAGCTATTAAAAGAAATGGATCTAAAGCTGAGAAAAGAAATATGTTAGCAAGTATAGACAAAGAGATAGGGTCATACGAAGATAACATTGATGCAAGGAAGGTATTGCTAGAGAAGGTAATAGATCCTAAGATAGAGGAGTTAAAGGGAAAAATAGAGAAGAAGTAGGACATTAAGATGGGGTTAATATAAGTTTAATCTCTATCAAAATGATACAGAAAGATAAGTCCATATTTATGGGCATAGTGAAGAAAAGATTATATGACACTAAGAAATTAGCTGTTTATAATTCTGCTCGTGAGGCTGGTTTAGATCAAGAGTATTTAGACTCCTTATTGAAACTTGCATCTAAGAAGTTGTTCCAAGGTAACTATATCTGGAAATTGTTTAACATGGCATTAGGAAAAGATATTAGAAATATCTTTACTGGTAAATATGTCTTTGAAACTGTAAACAAGAACTTGATTACTACTAGAGGAAAGCAAGTCTTAATAGATCAAGCCTGTGGTTTTACAACAACTCCTGCCAATGTGTTAGCTATTGGTTCTGGTACAACTTCTCCTGTAGCTGGTAACACAGCTCTTCAGACTGAAATCACTGCTGATGGTGGTACGAGAGGTACTGTAACTCCTGTTCGTAGAACTACCAACACAACCAACGATACATTTGAATTGAGTAAGACATTTACTGCTACTGCTTCCATAAATGTATCTGAAGAAGGAATCTTTGATGATGATACAACTGGAAATCTCTTAGCAAGAAATGTTTTCCCTACAGTACCTTTAGAGAATACTGACTCCTTAGTTATTGTTCACCAGATTGTAGCTACTGTTTAATTTGATTAGGGTGTAATGCAATGGATCCAATAACCAATTTTGGGTATGGAACAATCTTAACAGCTCCAAGTCCTGCAACAAGTGGATTGTCATTTACTCTTAACAGTGGTGAGGGTGATAATTTTCCATTACCTTCCACAGATGGAGCTTTCAATGTAGTAGCTTCACCTGTTGGTGGATTAGCATTGCCAAGTAATACCGAAATAGTAAGGGTTACTGCTCGTAGTGGGGATGTATTTACAATAGTAAGAGGGCAAGAAGGAACTACACCAATGTCATTAGGTGTTGGTTTTCAGATTACACTTACTAGAACAAAAAAGTTTGATGATGATTTAAAGGCAAAAGAAACTACTTATGATAATCACTTAACTAATACCTCTAACCCACATAGTGTTACAAAGACTCAAGTGGGATTGGGAAATGTTACCAACGATGCACAGATTCCATTATCACAAAAAGGTGCAAGTAGTGGTGTAGCAGAACTAGGTTCAGATGGTAAAGTTCCATCCTCTCAATTACCTGCTTATGTTGATGATGTACTTGAGTATGCTAACGCTGGAGCTTTTCCTGTAACTGGATCTGCTGGAATAATATACATAGCTTTAGATACGAATGTTACATACCGATGGGGTGGTTCTGCATATGTAGCCATTGGGTCGTCCTTAGCACTCGGAGAGACATCATCCACTGCATACAGAGGCGATAGAGGTAAAACTGCTTATGATCACTCCCAGCTAGTGACAGGGAATCCACACGGTGTTACAGCAAGTGATATCGGTGTAGAATCTGGTGCTGATGTAACTGATGCTGGAAATGTAGGAAGCTCTATTTTTGGTTCTACTGCAAAGACTACACCTGTAGATGCTGATACATTTGGATTAACTAATAGTGCTTCATCTAATGCTTTAAATAAAGTTACTTGGGCTAATATAAAAGCTACATTGAAATCATATTTTGATTCGCTAACTACTACATTAACAAACAAAACTATCAATGCTACTAATAATACAATTACTAATATTGGAGCTAGTGAGGTAGAGAAAGGGTTGATTACCGATCAGACATACGATGGAACTCCATCTGATACAGATGAGATTCTATTTGCGAATACTACTGAAGGATTTAGAGTTATTGAAATATGGGAATTTTTAAAACAGTTGATCACTGGAAGAAGTGCGGAAACTACTTTAGCTGATGATGATGAATTTGTTTTTGAAGATACAAGTGCTGGAGTCCCAAAGAAGATTACTTGGGCTAATATGGGCATAGGTAAAAATTCCTTTCAGATAGATTGTAGTGGAGGAACTTCTGATACTTATGGAGCATTAAGCGGACTTGTAAATGGTTCTAATACAGTTTATACAATTAGTCTTGGAAGCTATATAAGTGGTTCTTTGAGAGTGTATTTAAATGGACAATTACAAACACAGGGAAGTAGTGAGGATTGGGTAGAAACTACTCCAGCTTCAGGAACATTTACATTTAATACTGCTCCAGTAACAGGAGATATTATAATAGTAGTTTATCAATTTGCTTCTGCTACTACAGGAAATGCAGATACACTAGACGGGTTACATGGAAGTAGTTATGCAACAATAGCAGGTGCGGAAACATTAACCAATAAGACTTTAGATGGTGATGATAACACAATAAAAGATATTGGACTCTTCAAATTAAATAGGCAGAGCAACACAACAAACGCCTTAGTAGGAGACTTAATTATTCAGTATGGGTGGGGATATATAGCTGGAGCTGCTGCAACAAATATAACTGAAACGATTACATTCCCAGTAGCTTTTGGTGCTGCTCCTGTTGTAGTCCTTGGAGACGCCGGGGACGCTGTATCCGAACCTTCTGCCATTGGAGATTTAACAACAAGTGGTACTGCTATTAAATCAACAGAGGATGTTACAACAACAACTTGTACTGTAAGAATGTGGTTAAGAGATACAGGGAACTTATCTGCGACTACTTATTATGGTTACTCTTGGATAGCAATAGGAGTGAAGGCTTAATTTTAATAACTAACAGCAAATGGGAAAAACAAAATTAAACGACAATCAAGTAAAAGGAACATTAAAAGGCGTTGTCATTTATACGACTGGAACTGCACAAACATATACTCCTTCTGCTGGTGTAACAAAGATTGAGGTAGAACTTATTGGTGGAGGTGGCGGAGGTGGTGGTGGACAAGGAACAGCGTCAAATTATTGTGGTATGGGAGGTGGTGGTGGATCAGGTGGTTTCTGTCGCAAATTTTATGATAGTTTAGCAGAGAGTTACTCATATTCCGTTGGTGCTGGTGGGTCAGGTGGAAGTGCTGGAGCAAATGATGGTGGCACTGGTGGGGATACTACATTTGGAGATTTGACAGCGAATGGCGGTATTGGAGGAGATGGTGGTGCAACTGGTAACACAGCAGGTGTTGGTCTAAGGAGTTCTGGTGGTAGTGCTAGTGGTGGAGATATTAACATTGGTGGTAGATATAGTGAACCATGGGTTAGATTGACAGCTGGAATAGGTATGGCAGGAAGTGGTGGAGATTCTGTTCTGGGAAACGGTGGAAAAGGTAGAACAAGTACAGATGGGAGTGGAACTGGTTTAGGTGGTGGAATCGGTAGTGGCGGTGCAGGGGGTGGTGCATTTAGTGGTTCTGCTGATAGAGTAGGAGGAGGTGGTGGTGCAGGTATAATTATAATTCACGAATACTAGTAATATAATGAAAAAGAAACTAAACAAAATCATACTAAGCCTTGCTATCGCTTCAGTATTAGTTAGCATCATATTGCTTTATAGCAAAGATATTTGCTTAACATTGGGTAGCTTCTTTATTTGGTTGTGGCTTAAATTATGAGTATAGCAAACAGAAGTTACATAGGATCGGGGTATTTAGCAGATGGTTATCTAGTAGGAAAAAGAGCCGTTGGGGTTATCTATATTGTGGAAGTTTCTGATAGCTTTGGTGTACATGATAGTTTGTTAGGGAAAGGTATTGAGAAAAGAATTCAGGATATAGTTGGATTCACTGAACAGTTTGATAGGACAGCATCACTCACAAGATTCTTTCAAGATACATTTGGAGTTTCAGAAGTTCAATCTAAGAGAATTACTAAAACTATCAGAGATATCTTTGGTATCAGTGAGAATTTTGCTAGAAGATTAACAATTACAATTAGATTAGTTGATAGTTTCCTTGCTTCAGATAATGTATCTAAAGTGATAACTAAATATTTGGTGGATGCTATTAGTTTGTCTGATAAAATTGTAAAATCTATTAGTAAGAGGTTTGTAGACTCTTTTGGAATAGGAGAAAGAATTGGAATGTACCTTAATGGTGTGTATCAGAGATGGTCAACAATTAAGAAGAGAATTACACAATTCTTTGATATTAAAAAGAGAACTGTAGAGTTCGAGAGTATAAGTAAGAGAGAGACAACGTACAATGATATTGCAAAGAGAGATCTAGAGTATGATGATATTAAGAAGAGAGAAGTTACTTGGGGAGATATAACTAAACTTTAAGATTATTAGAATGAGTAATGCTAAACCAACAATAATTGAGAACTGGAATATGGGAGGATTATCTGATTCCCCTTTTATGGGATCGGAAAACTCCTTAGCTGGGATGGTAGGTGTATCCGTGCATGAAGAGGTTGGTATATTGAAAGCTGGTAATATATTAGAGAAAATATCTGGTACTACAATAACTGAGTTATGTAAGACATCTGTAGACTGTTCCGATGGTGGTGTATATTTCTTCTCCTCAGAGAGTGGAAAGATCTGGAGATGGGATGGATCAGCATTTACGTTAGTATACACCACCTCTGCTCCTCAAGGGGACTCAAAATGCTTGGATGCTATTGAATATGACGGATTCCTATGGTGGACAGTGCAGAACTATATTTATAGAATACCCCTTACTAATCTTGTTGGAGTAACTAACTGGGCTACATTCTGGTCTAGTAATGCTGAATTATATTCACATATGAACTGGGAGTTATCATTCGGAAAAGATCCTCATTATAATCCTAACGGTGGTATTGGAGCTATATATACATTGCTCACAAGCATTTCCGAGGACGATGTTAATAAAATGGTGTTTAATCCTATTGATCAAACATTGATAGGTGTAGCTGTAGATATTGTAACGAAAGGAAGTGGGAACATAGTCGTAACAATTCACGATGAAGCAAACAATGTATTAGCTACAAAGACTGTTGCTCTATCTGGATTGGCAGTTGGACTAAATGAGATATACTTTACTACAAAGGTTAGTTATCCATCCCAATATTCTTCATACCACGCTCATGTAACTGTAGATACAACAGGGACAACATTAAACTGTTTTACTGCTGAAGACTTTTCTACAGCGTATGTAGAGTTATTCGTTGAATGTGATAATGAGTTCCATCCTATGCTTGTTCAGAACAATACTTTGTATATTGGAGATAGGAACTATGTTCATGAAATTAAATATGTTGATGATGATAGCAACGTAGGATTGTCACTGAGTGCGTTAGATATTCCTAAAGAGTTAAGAATTAAATGCTTAGGAGCTTTTGACACTGATGTTGCTGTAGGTACTATTGGTGGATGGATATTCAGATGGAACACTTGGTCTGATTCATGGAGTATTGAGGATATTTTACCTGAGGATTCAGTTAATGCTTTCCTTAAAGTTGATAATGCTTATTATGTACAGGCTGGAAGCCATGGTGCTTTATACTTCTATTCAGGGGATAAAGGATATTATGAGAGGGCATTGTATGGAAATTATGATGGTAAAACGATGAGTGTAAATCCTAATGCTGTTGCAAGTTTCAAGGGTATTCCTTTGTTTGGTGTAAGTAACAAATCGGGGAATCCATTATCACAAGGAGTATATAGTTTTGGTACTAGGAATAGTCAGATATTTCCACGAATACTAGCCTTAGAGTATTTGATATCAACAGGTCATACAAGCGATGTTGAGATTGGTTGCTTGGTTGTATCAGGTGGAAACATCTTGTATGTAGCGTGGAAAGATGGAACAACCTATGGTGTAGATAAAATATCCACTGATAGAAAGAATCTCTCTTACATAGTAACCAAGTATTTCTATAACAAAGGTGAGCTAACAGATAATCTGCGAAAAATATTCGTTAATTATACTTCAATACCAATACCTGAGACCGTTACATATAGCACCTCAACAGACAAGTTTACTCTAACAAGTCATGATTACAACAACAATGATATTGTTAGATTGTATGGTACTCCTCCTACAGGTTTTGCAAAAGGAACTGATTACTATGTAGTTAATGCTGATGCTAATACTTTCCAGTTAAGCAGTACTGAAGGTGGAACTCCAATAGAAGCAACGGATGCTGGTACAGATGTTAAAGTTAATCTTTCTAAGTATGTGAACCTGTATTACAGGAAGAATTACACAGATGAATGGAAGCCAATAACTTTGATAAATGATGGTGCAAGAATGAGATACAATGCTGAATTTATAGGAGAGGATTATATTTCGGTTCAAATAAAACTTGAGTTACTAACTAGAGGAGATGAATCCCCAAGGATATCTTATCTAATATTAAGTTCAGAATAATGTTTAAAGAAACAGGCAAACTACCAAAAGAAAGAAGAGAAGTTAAGAATACTCCCGATATTGTGAAGGGTAAAGAACTTGTAATTGGAGAGGGAAACATAGCATACCATCATGATAGAAGAGGTTCTTGGTGGGGATCTGACAACCCTGATACTGCTCCTGTATTCGTTGGAAACGATGGTATTATTGTACTTAGAGCTACAACTGAGACAGCAAACACTTCTTTCCAGTTTTATTATAATGGAAAGCTCATGATGTATCTAGGTTTTAAGGACGTAGCATAATGATTAAGCCAATAGCTATAGCAGTGAGAAACGGTAAAGAATGTTTTCAAGATCCAGATTTTTGTAATACTCTTGATAGTACAAAGAATACATTAAAAGTTATAGAAGGATTTCCTATTACAATTCTTACAGAAGATGCTAATACTGATGGTGGGATATACGAGGCTGGTTGGAAGAAAGATATAGTTCACAACTTAGGATATGAACCACTTGTTGATGCCTCTGTTGATTGTGAATTTTACGACTTATATGGCTGGAGAGAGCTACCTGTAAATGTGACTATCCGTGAAGTAATCCCAGATTTTGGTGCTATTTTCAAACCTGCTTGTATTTATTATAAACACATAGATTTAAATACTGTTAGAATATTATCTACGATACAGGATGTAAGTGTACGAGTATTTTTATATATTGAACCATATAAGGAGGCTTGGTATGAATAGGATTCCAGTATTACAAGTTGCAAGAACAGATGGTGATCTAAACAATATCTTAGATAAAGATAAAGCATTAGATTCTTTAATCATGACACCTCGTATTTTTCAAGGCTGTATAACTGAGACGAATAGAAGTGTGGTGATTCCTTTGGATTACCCTCCTAAGTTTCTTGGATTTAGAAAAGTAAATACAACTGATTATACTCATGATACTATGTTGGATAACGATGATATTTGGGCTTACAGTGATGGAAGCCGTGGTGTAAGTGTCATTGGTTCTGGTGATGATTATGGCTTACTCATGAATCCAAGAGGTTCTGATGTTGGATGTAGTGCTTTATTGTTTTTCAATCAGTTGGTTGGTAAGAATGAAAGTATTGTATACCCGATACTCCACCCTTCTCTTGTGATAGGAAAAGATGGTGCTAGTTATAATAGTAATCCTATTGATCTGAGTTTGGATACAAGATTCGATACTATGAAAATAAAGAAAACTGGCATTCTAACATTATCTATGCCTTCTGGAGATCTTGCTATTGATACCACTTATTCTACAGATGTTGTTCACGGTCTTGATTACCCACCTATATTCATGCCGAAACTTGGAATGAGATGGAATTTAAGCATAGCGGGTTTAAGCAATGATAGTTTTGTAGTGAATGAGAAGTTGGGTGAGGCTTTAATCAACTTTAGGACAGATGATTATGCTTGGTATAACCCTAATGCCCCTCTCCTTTCTGCATATGTAGATGATGAAAAGCTGTATTTAACCTGTCTAAGAAAGGCTGGATTTATTACATATAGTGCTGTTACAATAACTATGTACTATACTATATTTGTTAATAAGATATGGGAGGAGTTTAACCTCCTTGAAGAATATATAATGGATGAAGGATAAGAGAGGATGATTGTAGTATTAGATAAACTATTATAATATATATTATGGCTACTACAAATACAAAATCAATGACAGGAAGTTCTAAAGGTATTTCACAAATGCTTAAGGATGCTGGTAATCCTGACTACATGAAGAAAGAAATGTGGGATTATGTTGCGAAGCTCAATAGTCTAGATAGTAAATATACGGTTATGGGAAGCAAACAATATCAAATTCCTACCGTTGGATTAGCTGGAATTTCTACCTCACAACCTGCTCAAGCTACTCCTGCTGTCGTAGCTCCAACAGTAGCAACTCCATCTGCAACTGCACAAGATGATTTTCAAAATAATCAAGAGTTAACAGACTGGTTGAATAACGAACAGAAAAAGAAAGTAGCCCTTGCAACAGGTGAAGCATACACACCTTTCACTGGTGAGGATGTATCAAGTTTTGCACAGGATACTCTTGGTATGGATATAAATGCTCCAACTGCTCCTAGCTTAGAGGACACCTACAATCAATTAAGAAAAGACTACAATCTTGAAGCTTCAGAACAAAGGATAAGAGATCTTGCAGATATGAAGAGAAGTACTGAGGATGTATTAAGACAGAGAACTGGATTGATGAAACAGGATCAAGTGAGACAAAGTGTTATATCTGGAAGAGTAGATACTGTTACAACTGATATGAATGAACAGATTGCTGTTATCAATAGGAACTTAGCTTATGAAACGGACTTCGTTAATAGTGCTAACGCAGTTATTAGTACATTGATGACCTTAAAGAGTGAGGATTATCAGATGAGTAAAGAAGCATACACTCTTGAATTCAACTCAAGAATGAGTGTCTATAATTCCCTTGAATCGTCTAGACAGGCAGACAGAGAGTTTGCTTACAAGGTATTGTCTGATGAACAGAAAGTTGCATCTACGAACTTGGGTATCTATGCAGATCTTATTACAACTGGCTCACTTAAATACAATCAATTGGATAGTGCTACCCTTACAGAGGTTCATAAGATGGAAGTACAATCTGGTCTTGGTCTTGGATTCTTATCTAGAGTTCAAGCCCCTGCTGGAAGTAATATTAAGCAGATACTACAAAGAGTTGATCCTAATACAGGAATGGGATATGCAGATATTCTTTACATAGATCCTAATGATGGAACTCTAAAGATTACTTCACAACAAACTGGTAAGGCTGGATTATCATTAGCCGAACAGAAGTCTCTAAAAGTAACTAGTTCGTCTAGTAGTTCCTCTACAAATAGTTACGGATACACAGCCTCCCAATGGAATAGTAAACAAGAGAGTGCTAGAAAAGATATGATGAGTTGGGAAGATGCTTCAAACAAGAGTATAACTGGTGACGCTGGAGATATGGTTCTTTCTAAAGCAGAGGCTCAAGCAATTGAAAAGAAATTTGTAGCTAAGTATGGAGATGCTGGACACGAACTCATGACTAATGCTCTTAATAGCGGAGGCTATAAATTATATAATGAAAGTAATGGTGGGGCATTAACAGTAAAGTGGAACTAGTATAATTTAAGTCTTAAGACTATGGCTATATCATGGACAGTAATTGATGATGACGAAAAAGACAAGAATAAGAACAATGTCACTGGTGGTGATTTTATTCCTATTGAGAATAGTAGTATTTCATACTCGGTCATAGAGGATAATGTAGACCAGACACCTTCACAACAAGCTTCTCAAGAGAATAAAGCTTTCAATTCACCTACACAAACTGAGGAAGTGAAACAAGAAACCAAGAAGGTTGGTGTATTTCAACAAATTGGTGATACTATTAGAAATGTATGGGATAAACTAAAGACAGCTTCATATACTCCTAATGCTAATGTTTCACAGGTTGATAATGATCTTCAACAGAAGATGGGAGAAGCAAATACTCAAGAGGTTGCACTAAAGGATGCTATTAAAATGAAAGTTAGTGATCCTGTAGCTTACTACGCAAATAAACCTTTCTACTCTACTGATGAGAAACTTGTTCAGAATGATAGAGACATACCAGCTGATACAGCAATTCAGAATAAGATTACAGCCTTTGGAAGCTACTACAACAGCCTAGATGATATAGGTAAGGCAAGTATTACTAATCCTATTAAGGATATGACTGATGACACTTACGCTTACTATAAAATATCTGCAGACAATGTGCTAAATAAAACAAATGAGGATATTCAGTATCTTGAATCTTTAGGAGACAATGCAAATGCTGAACAGAAGAAGAGATTGACTGTATTGTATGATCAACGAGAGAATTTACAATATGTAAAAGATGGTATTGTTAAGAACGAGAATTTTCTTAAGGGTCTGTTTGATAGCTTCCAGCAAAACGGATATGTTCCTTATATAGGTGGACTTGTAACTGGAACAATAGATGCTATTGATGCTTTCCATCTATTATCGGCAACTAGAAAAACTGAAAATGGTGAAGAACTTAATGATGCCGAAAAGAGAGTTATGAGTGAGGTTAAACTAAATGAAATTAAACAATTCTCTACAAATAAAGATATGGGTTACAGTATTGGAAAGGGTCTTGTTGATTCACTGTATTTAATGGCCGATTATATTGTAGCAGGTCTCACGCCGATACCTGATGAAGTAGTTATAGCTGGTGGAAAAGTTGCTAAAGTTGCTAGTAAGGCTATGAGTATGGCTATTAAAGCAGGGAAGGTAACACTAACCTCAGGAGTACCTAGAATTGCAGAAGATGTAGCACAGTACCAAACACCAGAGTATCAGTTTGACTGGAAGGATAACGATTTTGATATTGTAGGACAAGGAGACACAGCTGGAGAAGCATTGATTAAGTCCGTAGCAAAGGAGTATGGAAACAATATAATAGAACTCGGATTAGGAGAAGCAATTAGTGGAACAGAATCTCTTGTTAAAACAGGTCTAGGAAAGATGATAGGAAAAGAGATAGGTGCTTCTAGTAAGAATGAAGTTGTCAAAGCTCTTGTAGAGAGTGGTGGTTGGAATGGATTCCTAGGAGAGTTTGCCGAGGAGATAGCACAGAAATATTACGAAGAAGGTGCTATTGATCAAAAGAATATCAAGGACATTAAATTCACACCAGAAGAAATTGCTTCCATTACAGCAAGTATTCTTATCATGCAAGGTGTAATTAGCACTGCTGAAAGCTATGGAGCTGAAGGACAGAACAGTAACGCTCAGGAGATAGCTGATAAAGCAGAGCAGAAGATAATAGAAACAATAAATAATGCTACAGATAGGAATGACCAGACAAATATAAGTGATAGCCTAGAATGGTATCGTGGCAACAGAGAGGAGTTATTAAAAGATTATCCTAACGCTGAAACTGATTTTGAGAATAAAGTAAAGGAGCTTGGTAGCACAGAAGAGATAATGAATTACTTTTCAGACTTAAAAGGAAAGCAAGGAGATGTATTTAATAGTGCCAATGTTGATAACAGATCAGACGAAGAAGCATCTGTACAAACAGGATATACAATATTCTTTTCAAATCCTGAGGTTACTAAACTGTATGAACAGGGTTTAACAGATAAGGAGATAGTAGATAAATATCTCAAAGGAGAGATAGACACAAAACTTACAGATCAGAAGATTGAATTAGAAAATAAGATTAAGGAATCAATAGAAAGCAAACTAGCTGTAGAAGATTTAAATCAACAGGAGCTTACAAAGTTAAGTGGAATGTATAGTGAGTTACAAGAAGCTGTAGTTGGTGAAAAGAAAGGCAGAAGTGCTATATATGACGATGCTACAAATAAAACGACTTATACAACTACTGGTGTCGGATATCCAGCATGGTTACCTGAGTCATTCAGAGATAAAGCTACTGTTGAGAAGGTTCTGGACTCTTTAGTAAATGAGGTTATTCCTGTTAAAGGAACTAAGGCATACAACCTATATCAACTAATACTACAAAATAGCAGAGGTGAGGAAGACTTCTTAGGTTATACAACAGCAAGGAGAAATGAAAGCAGAAGATATGACGACATACAATCTATGGATGATATCCGTAGAAACTTGGATATACTTCGAAAGGATATGGTGAAGAGTAAAGAATTGGAATCTAAACCTAAAACATACGATGCAGATATATTAACTGATTATGCAAGTAACTCTTTAGCAAAAACAGATGAGGGTTTAAAGAAAGCTAATAACTTACAAGGTGAAAAGGTCAGCTTTAAAGAAGCTGAATCTGGATTGGCTAATAATGGAAAGTATCTTAAAGAGAGAATTGTCTTTGGAAAGAATGAAGCTGGTGAAATTATTATAAAAGATGGAAGACATCTATTAGAAGCATACAGACAATTAGATAAAGCAATTCCTCAGGATAAAGTTAAATTTGAGGATGGGGTGGAAGCTGTAGATGTGAATGAAAGCGAAGGAAGTATGAAGATGAAGAAGAAATCAAATACAGATGTAGAAACAGAATTTTATAAAGCAGTTAAAGATCTCCAAACTACAGCTTACAAGAATCTTGATAATGAAGAAGATGCAAACGAAGACTTGGAACAGGAGAAATTTGATAAAGTATATGAGTTAGCAAAACAATTAGGTATTAGAGTTGAATGGAACGATGCTGAACAATTCTATGATTATTTCTTTGATGGAATAAAGGATAAGCAAACTGCCTCGGAAGTAGTTCGTGATTTTGCAAAAGCAAATGGTATTGATGTAACTGTTAATCCTAATAATACAATTAGACTATATCATGGTACTACAGCAGAGAACGCTGAAAATATACTAAAAGAGGGATTCGATAGAGAAGCTGGATACTTATCATCATCTTTGGAAGAAGAAGTTGGTGGCGTAAATGGAGCTAGATATTATGGAGATTCAATTATACAGGTTGATGTAGATCCTAGATACTTAATGTTTAGGGTAGAAGGAGAATTTGCGTTTAGTTCTAATGAAGCAATCTCAAATATACAGATGTTAGAAGATCCTACAACAGAAGAAGATAAATATGCAGAAGGAAGAGTAAACTTAGAGAGCTATGATGATAGAGGTACTAAGGTAGAGGTTAAAGAGCTTAGAGTGGCAGAAGAAGTTGTGAAGCTTGTAAGAAAGTATGCTAAGAAGGTTGGAGAGAAATATGTACCTAAGGGGGCTTTAGGAGCTTTCTATCTTAATAGTAAAGATATTAGATTAAAAGGAATGACTGATTTCTATGTAGCTTCTCATGAGATAGCACACGCCATTGATAATAAATTATCTATATCCATTGCAACAGGAAATGATGCTGTTAGAACTGAACTCATGAGTGCATATGTAGATATGTATCCTACAGCCAAGAATACTGATGAAGAGAAGACACAACTCAAAGAAGGGTTTGCTACACTGGTAGCTGAATATGTAAAATCTCCTGCTACTATGATAGAGAAGTATCCTCACGCAGTGAAAGAATTGCTAATGGAAGGTGGTAAGTATTACAAAGATACTGTTGGTGAATATATAAATGATTTAACTAATATTGTAATTAGATATCAATCATTAAATGATCTGGACAAATTTGGAGTTAGAATGGCGAAAGATATCCCTACAGTACCTAATACACTTTTCAAGAATAAGATCGAACAAGCTCTTAATGTTGTTCAGGATGATCTTAATGTAATAGAGAGATGGACAAAAGAGCAAGGTGTGTTTATGACCAAGGATGACTACGCACAGATGTTTAGATTCAGGAATCAAGTCAATGCTATTGTTGAGAATAACTACTCTACCAAAGAAGCTCAAAAACTGAAAGGAAAGAAAGGTGTAGAGGATTATGGAAGACTTGGGAAGCTATTTGGTGGAGTGCTTAACTATGTAGGAGGAAAGAATACCGATGAGTATTGGAGATACAACCCATTAACAGCAAATGTAGAAAAGACATTAGATTACAACTGGGGTACTTTAAGAGCAAGATTGGCGATTAAAGGATTGTCCGATCAATTCAATTACGCATTGGTTGCCAGAAGATCATATTATGACTATTTAAACAAAGATAATTATACAACCGAGATTAGAGATAGTCAGAAGAGACTAGCTGAGATAGATGAGCAGTTAATAGCTCTAGATCAAGAAAGCAAGGGTGAGATAACTAATGAGATGAAAGAACTGAGAAATGAGAAGATATTGCTTGAAACAAACATTACTGATTTAACTGAGAAACTAAAGTATGTAAATCAAGTTATTGAGAATGATGACTTCCCTAGAGATTTATCAGAGAGAGCATACCTGAACAGTAGAGACTTGTTTATATCTGAATATAAAATGTTCGATGAGCTTACTAACCAAGATCTATTACTTGCTGTAGAGTCTGGCAAACTATCGAAGGAGAAATACAATGAACTTAAAGATAACAAAGGATATGCTCCATTCAAAAGGATTGTATATGATGAAGTAATTGGAGAGGTAAGCCCTGCTGAAGCAAAGAATATTGCTAAGTTATCAGGAACTCAGATATCTTCTCTGAAGAAAAGAACTGGATCAACAAAAGAGATTTTGTATCCACTAGATAGTGCAATGAGAAATCACCAAGAGTTTGTTAGAAAGAGTATGAGTCAAATATCTGTTAATACTTTCCTTACTCCAAGAACAGTATCTATGTATGGAGATCTTATCAAGCCTGTTGATTACACAATGGGTATAGAGAACAACAAGGAGATATTGATTACAATGAATGATGGAGAGAAATCAGCCTATGCAGTAAATCCTATGATTAAGGAATGGATAGGAGAGTATCTAACACCACAACAAACTAATCTTCTTGAGAATATACAACACGCATACAAGAGAATGTGGACTGCTGGAACTACTGGATCATATATACAATTTGCATTTACTAACTTACCAAGGGACTTCATAAACTACACAACTCAAACATATCAGAAGAATGCTTTTAAAGCAGTAGGAAATCTATTCGCTGATACTGTTAAAGTAATAGGTGGAAAGTTAAAGAGTTCAAAGGAGTATGAATACTTTACAAAGTTCTTAGCATTAGGTGGACAGGAGCTTACGTTTGTTAGATGGATGGAAGGTGATTACAATACCTTTGATCAGAAGGTAACAGGTGAAATGAACGCTATTAAGAAACTTGGAAGTGCATTAAGCAAATTTGGCAATGGGCTTCTCAATCTAATCAGCTTCCCATCTCATGTTTCGGAGCTTGTATTTAGAGCTACAGAGTTCATAGAAGCAAAGAAATCTGGAGACAGTGATTTGGTTGCATTGGAGAAAGCAAGAAGAGTAACTACACCATTCCACATGAAGGGGTCTTACAAGCTACAAGGTAAGCATGGAGAGGTTACAAACCTTCCAAAGGTGTATCGAGCCATTCCGTTTGCAAATGCACAGTTACAGGGCTTCACATGGGTTACAAGTAATTTTATTAACAGTCCTAAGATCAGACAAAGAATGATATTTGCTACAGCACTAATAAGTGCATTAGGTGTTGAAGAGTTACTTAGAGCATGGAGAAATGCAGACGATGATGAGAAACAACAGTTAAGAGATTTAACTGCTGAAGATCTTGGAAGATTTATTTTTATGCCAAATAAGAAGACTAATAACATGACTAGAATGGCAGTAGCCGAATGGGCTGGTGGAATAAGTGGATTTATCAATATGTTAGTCCTAGATACTATACTAGATAAAGATAATACTAATTATAGACTTTCAGACTACACAACAGCACTTACAACGAGTATCCCTGATTCATGGAACTTCTTAGTACCTATGTCTGCATTGCTAAGTAAAGATGGTTGGAAAGGATTTACTAATGAAGTTGGAAAGAATCTTTTATCTCAAGTTCCTGCAATAACAAAACCTATCTTAGCTATTGCTGGATATAAAACATATCCTGACTTACTGCCAATAGAAGCTGACTGGCAAAAGAATAAGTTACCAGCAGATAGATTCAATGAAGGGACTTCAGCTCTTGCTAAGTGGCTATTACAACAGAAGCTTCCATTTAGTAGAGAAAGACTTGGTGATTCACTTGGATTATCTCCACTTAAGTTAGATGCTTTACTAGAGTCATTTTTTGGTAGAGCTGTAGGGTACATTACACAGAAACCAGAAGCATGGAATTTAACCTCGTCTGTATTCAGAGATTACTATTTTGAATATGGTAGGAGGGTAAATGATTACTCTGTAGATAAAGAAAGAAATGATCAGTTGTATACCTCTATGAAGAATGGAAGCATTGACCTTACAAAGGATGAACAGATGGGTATATATATAAAGAAAGAGTTATCTAAAAAGGTTGAGAAATCTATCAAGGCTTATTCTGATGCTTACGACTCAAAGGATTTAGAAGCGATTAGCAACACAAGATCTAAAGTAATTAGTCTTATTGATCAATATAACAATGATGGTGTACCAGACGAAGTGAAAGCGTATCTAGAGAACCCAACACCAGACAATATGAAGCAGTTAATTAAAGAACAGGTAAGACAGGAAATTGGGGATAAAGATCTTGGAAAATATACAAAAGAAGAAAAGACACTAGCTAAAACAATAGGAGAGGACTTTAGGCAACAAGCATTACTTGCAAGAAGCGAATATGATTATGATCAGCTTTTATTTGGAGTAACAACACTAGCTGATAAGAGTACTAAAGTTTCTGAAGTAAAGACTGAAATAAATGATCCTGAAAAGTTCAGAGCTTATCTGACTAGCCTACGCTATGCAAATATGATTAGTGATGATTGTATTAAACAATTACTTGAAGATAAGGTAATAGATAAGTCCTTAAATAACTGGCTTACAACCAGAGAAACAAATACAAATTTCTAGCTTTACAGATTGAGCCTCATAGGTTAATATGAATGAGGGGGGATGGGATAGTTGTTGTAGATCCATGAAATGTTAAAATAACAAAACTGCTATGAACAAACAACTAGACACAGCCAAAGAATATTTTTCTTTATTCAAGAAAATATCAAACTATATTAAAGACAACTTTGTTAATGTCCTCCAAACTATTCTCATTCTGATTATGATATTGGGTATGTACCTTGGGTATCAATGGGTTATTAGAAAGATGGACGAATATCCTACTGGTTCATATACAGTAGAAGAGACTAAAGAGGGCTTTAAAAGTGATACGATAATCAATGCGATATTGGATGATATGTTAGAAACATATACAGCTGATAGAGCTAAGTTAATTCAATTCCATAACGGTACTCATTCCTTAGGTGGAATCCCTTTCAAATATATTTCAATTACCCACGAGAGAGTTAGAAGTGGTGTAAGTTCCGAGATACTTAGGTATCAAAATATCCCTACTTCGATACTTGGAAGTTTTACGAAGGTTATGATGGAAGGAGATCCTGTTGTTATCAAGGATGTTAATAACGTGAATGAAAATGCTTTTGGTCAACTGTTAAGAGATCAAGCTATACAGGCAAGATGTATGTATCCGATATTTGATTTAAAAGGAAGGTTTACTGGCTATCTAGCTGTTGATTGGGTAAATAGGGCTATGCCACAACCTTTGGATGGGTCTTGTATTTGTGATGATTTAATGAAAGAATCTAATATCATAGAAAATATATTATTCTCTAGTGAGGATTAAATTCATTCTATAATGTTATGGCAGGAAAAGGAATGTTAGTATATCAAAAGGCTGATTTTGTACCAGATCCAAAGATTGATTTTTCAAGGAACATGAAGACTAAGAAACAAGATTGGCGTAAAGCCGAGGCTGAAGTTTTGGGAGCTGATTTTGTGTTAGAACAAGAAGATAGGATTAAAGCTGGAGTTAAAATGAGTCCTGAAGTCAGAGATCAATTAGTATCAGAAGGAGATAGAGTTCTCTTTAATCTAGATAAATTGAAGAAACCTGAAAATGAGTAAAGAAGTAAACAGATTTTATGTTCCTACATTAAAAGACCTAGGGTGCTGGAGAGAGCTTAGAGACGATTCTAAGGGTGGAAAAGACTGGAGAGGATACAGATCCCTTTCTGGCATTTCTATCCTTTGGGGACACCATACAGTAACTCACCCAATAGGTGATGGAGCTAAGGAGATAGAAGTAGTTAGACAGATACACATGAATGGAAGAGGCTGGGGTGGAATAGGATACAACTTTATTATTACTTCAGAAGAACACAATGGGTATGCTGTTGTATATCAAATAGGAGACATAGGTTCAGTACGAGCTCACACTCCTAATAGTAAAAACTTTAGAAGTCTAGGACTTAATACTGGAAATGTATATGGTATTGGAATATCTGTAATAGGTATGAATCATTTAGTAGAGCCAACAGATGCACAGTACAGAAGTTACCATGAACTTTTGAATGAATTGATCTATAATGAAAATGGAAGGTTACCTAAGATCAAATCGTATGATGATTGGCAACCTCATTGGGCTGGGGATCAGACTGCCTGTTATGGTAGTAAGCTCAATAGAGATAAAGTAATTGATCCACCTAAAATAATTCAAGTAGAGGATCCAAAAATGATAGCAGAATTACAAAAACAAATAACAGATTTAAGTGCAAACATAGAGTCTTTGAAAGCTGACATTGCTAATAAGAATGTCAATATTGAAAGTCTTAAAACAACTATTGAAAATGTAGAAATAGATTGTCAAGCCCAAATAGATAATAACAAAAACGCTTATGAAGCAGAAATTGTAAATCTCAATAACATAATAGAGAATAATAATAAGAAGCACTTAGAAGATATTGAGTTGCTCAAGAGTGAGAATCAAAATCAACTTAAGATCAAAGATGAAACGATTAAAGATTTAAAGAAACAGATAGTGGATTTGAGTGGTGAACCTGAACCTAATGACCAACCAGAACCAGAGCCATTGAAGAAAAGCTTCTTGGCTAAATTGCTAGATCTTCTCTTTAAAATAAAGTAGAAGTGATGGCTTAAGTTATTATGGTTGTTCCTTGGATACTAAGCCTTTGAGGACAGTCCGAACAATTTTGAAGGAGTCAAATGAGGGTTTGCTAAAAACTTTCATTAGATTTTTATTTAATTTATTTAAGAGTGAATAATGGAAAACTTAAGTATATTAGAATCATTAAAGAATACTATTCTTCAGATGGTTCAGGATTACAAGAGTAGAAAATTCGTTGTTGCTATTGCTGTTATAGCAATTGTTATTTATAACAGAATAGAAAATACTGGATTAACTGCATACGAACTAAAGCTAATTGCTATAGTTGCTGGTGCATACATTCTTGTAGAAGGTATAGCAGATATCGCTAGTAGGGTAATGGATAAATATTTTCCTGCTAAAGAAACTAAATAACGGCATAGAGGGGACAGGGGAGGGAAACTCCCCCTGCTATGTATGAAGATTTCTAGTTGCAAGTAGAAATTTTCATACTTCAGTTCATTACAAACTAGCCTAGCAACGCCATTACAAGGAGTGCTATGAAAATCAAAGCTAATAAGAAATGGAGGGATCTGGACTACAGATATTTAGCAGAGGTTAAAACCTTTGCTGGACTATCGAAAGTAGAATTAGATATTGCCGTCAATGGAGTTCCATTCGAGGGGGCAAGGTATCCATTGCTTTATGTGTTCTGGGGGGACAATCGTAAGTATCGTAAGGTACATATAACTCTCACAGGAGAGAGTGGAACATTGATAGGTGAAAGTATTTTCACTACACACTCTCAATATTCTCAAGGTTACACACGAGGAATCGTGAAAGTAGAAGGAGGTCGCATAACAGATCTTAGCTATAAAGTTTTAGAGTTCTTGTAATTCGTACTAGGCTATTGAGAGGGGCATATAAATCTGAAGTTTATACTTCGTTATATGATATGTCCCCTCTCTTTAGTCCTTGATTACAAGCAAATTTGATATCATTTGACAACACACATAATTCTCCATATATTTGAGTAAGCTAAATCAAGATTTAACCTAAATCAAATAATTATGAGATTTGTACCTTATCTAAAAAGAAATACTGTTAATAGTACACTTTTGAGAGGTGGTATGAGTTTCATAAATGCAGATTTAGGAAATTTAGCTAGTAGAAGCCACCTGTAAAAGGGTGGTTTTTGCTTTTTAGACTTTAAAGAATTGAGTATAGCTGGTAGCTTTCTTAGGCAGATTACGACCAGCTATGCCTAGTTCTTTAATCGGAACTGGGGGGACTATGATTCTAGTGTAGGTTGCTACAGTCTACAGATCTCAGGATCAATCATAGGAGGGGCTGAATACCCCTGAGAAGTAGCCGAAAGAGGTGAAGAGGATATACTGCATATATCAATCACCAAAACTATATATATAGCGTTAGCTCTTTATTTAACAACCTAAGAGTTTAGTGCAAACTGCCAAAGTCTTTTCTTTTGTCGTTCACTAAATAACCCATGGGGGACTACAGGGGGAGAAGCTCAGAGGCTCTAGGATACCTGCATATATAAATCTATTAACCTTTATGAATAGAGAAATAAAAATATTGAAAGAGTTACTAATTAAACAATTTCCAAACGACCATTTTAGTATTCAAAGATATAAGGATCAAATAGATATCTCAAATACATTGAATAGCAGAAGGAAGATTAGAGAATATATACGATCTATTGGAATGAAAAATAGGATACGAAAGATAAATTGTGATTGGTTTGAAGATATAAAATAGAGGTCTAGCAATGATTATTAAATACTTGACATGGTGTCAAATAGGTAGTATATTAAATTAAGATGAAGAGGATGGAACACTCTCACCACTAATTAAATTGTAATTAAATCTTTGTAAGATCTAGTTCCTGTAATTTTTTAGATTATTTTTAGATATACAATTATGTCAAATGAGAGCAAATCTGTAGCAATTAGTGATGTGTCAAGTTTAACACCAGAGTCATTCGATAAATTATTTAAATCGGATCATGGTATGGTAGGAGTACAAGATAAGACAACTGTTAAATTTCCATTAGAGTTAAGGATTGTTCAGAGTAGTACTGGGGATGATGTATTTGCAGATCCAGATTCAATTTCAAAAGGAGATAATGGAAAGTTGTATGTAAAACCTTATAGAGTAAAAGATGATATCACTGGTGAGTGGGGATATAAGAATGAAGAGAAAATAAAATCTTCAGATCTTAAGAATGCAATGGGATTTACTTTACTTAAGGTAGAGTTTGGAGTTGAGATATTGAAAGTAGATAAAGATGATAAGAATACTTTTGTTAAGAAGATGGTTGTAGCTAGAAAGAGTGGGATTGTTAGAAAGATTCAGAGAGAACAATGGGAAGCTAAGTATAAAGATCAAGGATTTGAATTAAAGAACCAAGTAAGATTGGTATTAGCTCCACATAATTACGATGAGACTTGTGAGTTAATGGAGAAGCAAGTTAATCCATTTGTTCAAGTTGTTCTATCAGGTGGAACAGGGTGGGATATATGGTTTGCTATAAATAAACAAATGAGTGAGTTAAAGAAATCACTAGGATTGAAACAGTCCCTAGAAACAATATTACCAAGCGTATGGAGAATTGTATTTTCTAGTCAACAGATAACAAGCCAAGCTGGAGCAAAATTCTATGCAATGAAACCTGATGTAATGGTTAATGATCTAGGTGAGGCTTCGAAGTTTGAAGAACTTGTTGCATTATTTGCAGACAACTTTACCTTCTTTAGTAATTCACAGAATTCATTGGTTGAGTTATTAGATTTTGTAGCTGTAGTACCAGAAGATAATAGAGTTGAGACAGAAACTGTTGATGCAGAGAAAGTAAATGATCCTGCTCCAACAGAACCAGAGGTAAAGACAGAACCTTCGAAAACAGAAGAGCCAGATCCATTAGACGAGGATTTGCCATTCTAAGTAGTAAAGACTGTTGGGTGGGATGGGAGGATTTATTTAATATATTAAGATACACAGATGGGCTACAAAGATTTTGATTTTAGAAATGATAAAGAGAAACAGAGAGATAGAAATATTATTACTGTTGAAGTCATATTATTTATTATCTTCATAGTGATTGTTGTATATGTAATGTTCTTTGCAGATTGTAGCTCATTGAAGTGGATGCCTATATATAATTTACCTAATAGATGTCTAGATTTATGGAACTAATAGATGCTATCTACAATAACTACATAGGATTGTATGATGTATCTCCAGAGGCTAAGACACATCTAATTAGGTATACGGCACAGATAAGTAAGGCATTAACAAAAGATAAGGTGTGTGGAGCGTGTGGTGCAAGTCTGAAACAGTATTGGCACAGACTTACACCAATACTGGTAGGCTCTTTAGTAAAAATGAAGAGGAAGATTGTTGAGAAGAATGCAAATAAGATTCATTTAATCAATGATCTCTCTCTTTCTAAGACAGAATACAATAACTTCCAGAAACTACGATTCCACGGATTAGTCGCTAAGTACAAGGTAGATGGCATTTGGGAGAGAGGATATTGGTTAATAACTAAAAGAGGAAATGAATTTGTGTGTGGAAGGTTGGATGTTCCAAGCAGAGTAATGACATACAGGAATGTTGTTGTGGATCATGATAAGAGATTGATCAATATAAAGAGTATTACTGGGATGCAACCGTATGTAGAGAGATTAGATGATATTGAATATATTTTTAAAGATTTAATGTAATGAAAAGAAAAATCAGTTCACAAGACATAATGGGGGATTTTCAGAAAACAATGGTTACAATTATGGCTGATTCTGTTAAGAGACAAATGAGACTAAGGTGTCTGTACGAAGGTTGTAGGTATGGTATAGAGGGAATAGATAAGAAGCCTTTAGATCATTGCATATGGTGTGGGGAGGAAAAACCAAAAGATTTTGGTAAATACTATGCTATTAGTATTCTTGATTTAATTAACAAGGCAGATCGTGCAGTTGATAGAGTAATAAAGATAAAGAAGAAATAAATTTTATATATACAATAATGAATTTAGACGTAAGAGGAATAGAAAAAGCAATACAATCAAAATTAGTACATAAACAGAAACATCCTAAGTTGGATTTGTGGATATTGAATTATACCCACGAGTGCCAACACGCTCATGTGTGGGATGAAATTACTACGGTATGTAGAGGATTAGTAGTTGATAAAGATTGGAATGTAGTAGCTCGACCATTTGATAAATTTTTTAATCTAGGAGAACCTACATTTGATGGTGATATACCATTGTCTTTAACTGAAATAATTGCCAGACATGGTAAATACACTATAGAAGAAAAAGTTGATGGCAGTTTAGGAATACTATTTAAATATGGTAATGAGTGGGTTACAGCTACAAGAGGATCATTCAATAGTGATCAGGCAAAGAGAATGATTGAGATAATGAGAAACAGTTTTGAGAAAACAGATAAACCATTAGATCTCTCTAGCTTGACTTATGGGTATACTCATTTGTTTGAAATTATATATCCAGAGAATAGAATTGTTATTGATTATAAAGGAGAGGAGAAGCTTGTTTATTTAGGATCTAGAAATAACGAAACAGGGGAATATATTAAGATTGATATTCTTATGAGTTCTTTTGACAATCCTAAAATATATGATCACCTAGAACAGAATATTCCTAATGCTGAAGGGTATGTATTACACTTTGATGATGAGTTTAGATTGAAGGTTAAGTTTGAGGAATACAAAAGATTACACAAAATATTAACTGGTCTTAATGTTCATGCAGTATGGGAGATGATGAAGAAGAGTAAAGACATGAAGCCATTGGAAGAGAATGTTCCTGAAGAGTTTATGATATGGCTTAAGTCTGTTAGGAGAGATTTACAGGGAAGGTTTGAAGATATTAGATTTAGAAGTGCAAAAGCATTTGGAGAGATTAGCAAAGAGGTTTCTATCGGAGATGTAGATATTGTAGATTTTCGTAGGGAAGATTATCTTAATACTCAAAGGAAGTTATTCAGTGCATTTTCTCAGAGAGTAAGAACTTTAGATCCTAAGATACAAGGGATAGTTACAATGATGCTTAAAGGAAGTATGAAAGAATTTGTTACTCAGGAAATATGGGACTTAGTAGAGCCAACTGGTAACGTTAAATTTAAAGAGGATGAAGGAGAATAATGAAAAAGATATCTAAGGTGTGGAAAAGTCAAAGGTTTGAAGATAGATACGCATATGGGAATCATGGTAGTGGCAGAATAACAAGATCCCATACAGAAAAACTTACCAAATTCTTAAATGAGAACAATATTACTAATTGGAAGGTTGTCTACTCTACAGAGGATAGTGTTGAAATTGTATATCTTAAGTTAGTTATAAACGAATAATGAAAAAACTAATAATGACAAAAGGGCTCCCTGCTTCTGGTAAGTCTACATGGGCTATTGAAGAGGTAGAAAACAACATAGGCAGAACAAAGAGAGTTAACAAAGATGATCTCAGAATGATGCTCGATAGTGGTATATGGACTGGTGGGAATGAGAAGTTCGTACTTAGATTGAGGAATTATATTATTGAAGAGGCTTTTGGAGCTGGAAAGAATATCATAGTTGATGATACTAATCTTAATCCCATTCATGAAAGAGATCTTAGGGAAATAGCGAAGCATTGCAATTCTCAATTTGAGATCAAGGACTTTACCAATGTATCAGTAGAAGAATGCGTTAGAAGAGATCTAAAAAGAAATAATTCTGTTGGAGCTGGTGTTATATACGATATGTATAACCATTATTTAAAACCTGAGGTAGAACCTGTTAAACAAATAGAATTTAATCCTGAACTTCCGTATATATATCTATGTGATATTGATGGGACATTAGCTTTAAAAAGAGACCGAAGCCCATATGATATGACTAAAGTTATGGAAGACGAACCTAATAGAGATGTGATTAAGTTAATTAAAAATGTCTGGATGGGGACAGAGGTTGTTTTTATGTCTGGAAGAACTGACGATTCTAAAGCAAATACGTTGTTATGGCTTGATTTGAACTTAGGAACAATATACAAACACGTTCAAGATGGTGAAGATATTCCTATGGAAAAGCAGTTATACATGAGGGCTGTAGGTGATATGAGAAAAGATAGTATTGTTAAGAAGGAATTGTACGAGAAATATATCAAAGATAAGTACAATGTAATAGGTGTATTTGATGATCGAAAACAGGTTGTGGATATGTGGAGAGAATTGGGGATAACTTGTTTTCAAGTTGCTGAGGGGAACTTTTAGTTAAATTATTAAAAGGTTAGAGTAATGAAGATAACAAGAATAAAAAGATTTTTGGCAGGAATTGGTATTGGAGACCCGCTCAATGCTCTGATATATGATGGTGATGAGATTCCACAAAGGGAACATATCGTGAGTAGAATGCCTAAAAATGTTGTGAGGATTAAGAGACCTACAAGAGGTGCAATAGACTATATGCATAGAAACCTTGAGAAGTGGGGAGTCCAATTAGTAGATGGAACAATAATCAAAGGAGTATTTAATAGTAAGAAGGAAGGTGAAAAAGAGATGGCTTATAATTACAAAGGACACACGGAAAGATATAAAATTGTAAAGTTTAGTGAAGTTCTATCTAACATTAAAGAGAAAGGAGAGTAAATATGAAGAACTTTATTTGGAATGTGAAAGAGTTTGGGTTGAAATTAGCAATGGATAATGTCGCAATATCTTTCTGTAAGTGGTTTGTGGGGGCAAGAAGAATAACTTTAGTCTATAAGAAAAATGGGAGAATGTAATAATCATATTAGTGGGAGTGCAGTTCTTGAACTATTAACTAGGGAAGAGTTATACAAACTATACAAAAGAGTTGAAAAAATGAACACCAAATATTCAAATATAGAAAAGGTTGCACAGTTAAGAAGGAGGGGGAAAACACTTCGTGAGATTGCCTTAATTATAGGAGTATCTTATGTACAAGTTAGTATCCTTGAGAAGCAGTACGATAACTGTAGTACACATTATGATTATTATAGTCTTTTAAGGGTGATTAAGAATAGAGTAAATATCTAAAATTAGTTAAGTAAAGGAGAGTTATCGCCCTTTAACAATTTGACAGTGACTTGTTAGAAGTATATAATTAGATATGCACATTACATACAAGTATAGGTTAATGCCTAATGTCAAACAAAAAGAACTGTTGGATAAGCACTTTGGGGCTTGCAGATGGTTTTATAATTATGCACTAGAGAAGAAGGTGTCCCATTATAGTAAGCACAAGAAAACTCTATCCAGGTACGACATACAGAGGGAATTGCCTTCTCTAAAAAAGGATAAACCATGGTTGATTGAGGTTAATGCCCAAAGCTTGCAGTCTGAACTTCGTAGACTTGACGTTGCATATACAAAATTCTTTAGAGAGAAATCTGGATTCCCAAAATTCAAAAAGCATGGGGAGAGAAACTCATTTGATGTACCACAAAACTTTTATATACTAGAGAACAAACTGGTGATTCCAAAGTTTAAGGATGGGATAAAGATAGTTATGTCAAGGGAGTTACCTAGCGTAGCTAAATCTATAAATATCTCTGTATGCAATGAGAAGTATTATGCAAATATCTTGTGCGAGATTAAACCAAAAGAAAGAAAAGACATAGATATTAAAACGGCAATAGGTCTTGACATGGGATTGAAAGATTTTGTTGTTGATTCTGAAGGTGAGAGATACAGTATATACAAGTCTATTAAACTCGAAAAGAAATTGGCTAGAGAACAGAAGAAACTGTCGAAGATGAAGAAAGGGAGTAATAATTACGAACTTCAGAGGATAGGAATTGCCAAAATCTATGAGAAGATTGCTAATAGTAGAAGGGACAGTATCCATAAAATATCTGCAAGTATAATTGGTTGTAAATCAGTATATACATATTGTATAGAAGACTTAAATATTTTAGGAATGCTGAAGAATCATTGCCTTGCCAAATCCATAAGCAATGCGTCGTGGAATGAATTCTTTCAACAATTAGAATATAAATCAGAAATGCACGGAAAGAACGTTTTGAAAATAGGAAGATTTGACCCAAGCTCTAGATTATGTCCATGTGGTTTTATAAACAAAGACTTATTACTGTCAGATAGGGAGTGGACGTGTCCAGAGTGCGGTTCTATACATGACAGAGATATATTAGCGGCAAACAATATAAAGACGTTTGCATTTAATAAACAAAATACTGTAGGGCATACAGAATTTAAGCCTGTGGAGATAGAGCAATAGCTCTTCGATGAATCAGGAAGTCGCTATGCGATATGCCAAGTAAAGGAGAAGAGAATCTAAATTAACTTTAGGAGAGTAGTATGGAGAACAAAGAAAAGAAAAAATATGAAGTAGTCTATCTGCCAAATGAAACCTATGGAGAACTACCAACATTTAATACCAAAGAAGAAGGATATACCTTTA
>Ga0209319_1000612_pt1 | contig 41980 bp, 65 predicted proteins | sample RifGroE2_FD_184000 | JGI IMG/M metagenome (GOLD analysis project Ga0209319, IMG submission 184000) | Groundwater microbial communities from Rifle, Colorado - Groundwater E2 (SPAdes) (version 2) | ecosystem: Environmental > Aquatic > Deep subsurface > Groundwater | place: Rifle, Colorado, United...
CAATTAAAATGGCATAACAATCGAATATAGGGTGTTTTGGATAGTGCGACTTTTGCAGGTCGCATTTTTTTGTTGCCTGCAAAGAGTTGCTAATTAAAGTAACACTAAAGCCATGGAGGGCAAAATGACACCACAGCATATAAAATTTGACAACCGTTTTAACAAAGCGACTGCCAAAGGAACGAGAACAAGAAAAACAAAGATCGACTATGCAAGACGAAGATGGAATGTATTTTTTACCTTCGCCTTCACAGTGATAGTCGGCGGTCTGGTCTTAAACGGCATAAACCAGCCGATCAAAGCCGAGACTGTAAAAGCACAAGAAGTAAGCGAAGAGCCTTCTGAACGAGACACAGTCGCCAGAGAGATACCAAGAGTTGAGCCGGTCGTCATATTGGAACAGCCGAAGACCAGAGATGAATGGATAGATCAAATCTTTGGATCAGACGCAAGGATTATGAAAGCAATCTGCCAGTCAGAGGGAAGTAATAACGATAGATCAATGAACACTACCCTAAACAAAGATGGAAGTTGGGACATAGGAACTTGCCAAATAAACCTACAAGCCCATTGGGATAAAGTACCTGGAACGACAAAGGATGAAAAAGTAGAAAACCTGAAAAACAAGAAAATCAACATTGAAGTTGCAAAGAAAGTCTTTGACTCAAGACAGAAGTGGGACAAGGAATATGGAGGCTTCGGTGCTTGGTCAGATTACAAGAACGGAAAGTACAAGAAACATCTCAAATAACTATCTGATGAGCTGGAGCAATCCAGCCACTGGGTAATTAAACAAGGAAACTTATGCAAGAAATTCAAAACGAGATTGATCGAGTCAATAACTGGCTAGAAAGAAAAGTAAATTTTATTAAAAAGGAGGAACGTGACCAAGCAGATGAAGAAAATTAAAGACAGTTTCTTTGACGCTGACTGGAACTACCGAGAGGTAAAGAGAGGCAAGAAAGTTTTGAGCAAGGTAGTAAGAATAAAGGATTTGGTATGACACTTTGGGAATTAGCAGATTATTACGATTTAGATAATGAAGAAAGATTCGGCATAGCCGAGGAAGGAGAAGATGACTAACCAAATCACGAAGTATGAAGAATTTAAGATGTCACCAGACCAACAGAAATTAGTGCTTGAAAATCTAGGTCTGAAAATGGAGGGCAATAAAGCAGTCACCGAGACAGAGTTGAGAATGTTTGCTTGGCAGTCACAAAGGCTAGAACTGGACATGTTCAACAAAGAGATTTACCTAATAGGTCGTTGGAATAGCGATCTAGGTAGGCAGGTCTATACCACTCAGATTTCGATTGACGGAATGAGACTGATCGCTGAAAGAACAAACAAGTATATCGGCTCAAAAGTCGAGTATGGAACTTATGGTGAAAACAAGAAAATGAAATGCACAGTCACGGTCAAAAAGGTAATTGGTGAACATATTGGAGAATTTGAAGGTATCGCCTACTTTGATGAGTTTAATCAAGCCAAATCTCCTCTTTGGAAATCAATGCCAAGAACTATGTTAGCTAAATGTGCCGAGTCACAAGCTCTTAGAAAAGCATTTCCTGACAAGTTTGCCGGTATTTACACAGTTGATGAGTTTCCTGCTGATGAAGCCATAGAGAAAAGAATAGAAAAAGCCGAACAAGAATTTGATTCGAAGCAAGACGAAGAGTCAGTTGAGAAAGTAAAGAAACTTGTGGCTAGGGAAAAACCAACAACACCGATAGCTCAAGAATTTAAGCCGAGAGTTTACAATGGCTGAATATAATTATCCAAATGACGGAAAACTTCATACGAGATTTTCAGAACTTACAAGGTGTACCCCTGGTCAAATTGAAAGAGTTGTGGCTGAAAGAATGGGCGATGATAACCGATATACCAATGAAATTATGGAGTTTGGCACAGTTAGGCACGAGAAACTTGCCGAGTATATCAAGAAGAATAGCCAACTCCCCCCAAGGTTTAATCTTGACTTGAAGTGCGAGCCAGAAAATGCTGAAAGACAAATTGCGATTGAGATGTTTCCAAATGTAGTCATTCATGCAACACCTGATGTCTTTGACACAGACTGGATTGCAGACTTTAAGACTACAACAGGTGACGGAAAGAACTATGGCTCAAGCAAACAAGTTACCTTTTATGCTTGGCTACTTAGCTTTTACGGATATGACATTAAAACTGTCTATTACCTTTGTGAACGATGGGACAAGGAAAGAACAAAAATCATTGAATATCCAGAGCCAATTAAAAAGGAAGTTGATAAGGAAATATTCAACGATTTAAGAGAGTGGACATTAGGTCGAGTCCATTTATTGCAAACAACATTAAGGTATTACCAGAAAGTAGAGGTTTAAATGGAATTTGAAAATGTAGGTGCAGGTTGGTGGAAAGTAGAAGAAGGAAAAGCAAGCCGATATTCAGTCAAATTGAACAACGGAATGTATATGTCAATCTTCAAGAATAAGAAAAAGGAAGAAGGAAGCAATCAACCAGACATCAATATCACGATGAGCAAAGATGACGCTGAAAAATTGGGTCTTGTAAAAGATCAACCACAAACAAAAACAGACACAGACGAAGTAGATATCGAAGAAATACCTTTTTAATCCCTGATATGCAGTCCCTAAGGGGGCTGAAATTAGAGAATAACTATGGAGGTGGTTATGGCAAATCCGCAAAAAGAGAATGGTCGAACGGAGATAGCCAATGAAATATTGGAAAAGTTTTGCCGTTTCAGAATACCCGGCGAAGTTATGCAGGTAGTTATGGTAATAATCCGGAAGACTTATGGTTGGCACAAGAAAACAGATCAGATTTCTTATTCGCAATTTTCACAGATGACCGGATTAAGCAAATCTAATGTAGCTAGGGCGTTATCAAAAGCGAGTACCCATTGTCTAATTTACAAGGATAGAACTGGAAAATATGGATTTCAGAAAGATTTTGATGGTTGGATAGAATTTGGGGTACTCAAAAGTGATTTAAAAGTTATCAAAAGTGATAACAAACCCCACGCTCAAAAGTTATCAAAAGCGAGTACCACAAAAGAAATAAAAGAAACTATACAAAAGAAAGGGTTTAAAGATTTATCATTTATTAACTTAGAACCCATAGAGGGTTGTGACTTTTAGGAGGGTTATGTATTCAGAGTTAAACGATAAAGAGAAAATCGAGATTTTAAAGATGTCAGGTGCGGAGGTATTTACAAGATCGAAGAAAGCTCACGAAGAGGGGAAAATTAACAGTGAAAAGTTAAAGCAAATGAACGCCTTTTGGCTTAATGAACACAATATTAGAGGTAAATGGAGTAAATATAATTAGGAGGGGTATGACAAACGAAGAAGTTAAAGACCAACTGTTTGATCTTTACGGCAAGTATGTCAACTTAACTGACAAATACTTTGAGATCGTCAGAACACTGTCAGAAGTCGAGTGGCAGTACGAGCAAATACTTAAAAATAAAGGCGTGGAGGTAATCAAATGACCATAGAAGATAAATTCAACGAGATGTTCCCTGGTGTAAGGAGGTTAAAAGATGATCGTTTTGCCGACGCCGACAAGTCGATAGGTAGAGATTTAGTTCAAGGGTCTTGGGACTTAGAAGTAGACAAATTTCTAAAAACTCGTTGTGTCAAAATACACACATATAGCGAAGAAGCAAAGATACTAGACGAAGTTTTCGATGGTGTGCCATACCAAGTATCACCAATTATGCTTAAAATACAGGTCAAATCGTGGATAGACAAAGCACTTCAAGCTAAGGTGGAGAAGATTATAATGGGCTTAGAAAATCACCCTTTATATCAGAGATACAGAGATAATAAACATTGTGGGTTTGAGGCTAGTGTTGTAGGTTCGGAAATAGCTCGAATCCTTGAAGCCATTAAAAGCAAAGGAAAAGAATGAGATTTATAGATAGATATTTTATTTGTTGGTTATGGACAATCGTTATTGACACAATCAAGCAGATAGACGAGAAGTGGTGGGAAATATTGCTTGTGGCACTAATATTCAGTGGTTTATGGCAGTTTGCTAACTTTGTAATTTATGATTCGTGGAAGAAAGCGAGGAATAAATGACCGACATAACAAAAGAGATAGAGAAAAAAAAGAAAGACTTATTTAAATTCTGGGAAAGTGACTTGAGATACAGAATTAGGCAAGAGGAAGAAAAATACAACAATGATGCATCTCGTGAGCATGGTATTGATTGGGTTGAAATGGTAATCTGCAAATCCCTGAAAGACATTATAAAAGAAACCGAATCACTTGTAGTCCAAGCACTGGCTGAGAATAACCAGAGAGTGATTGAAAGAATAAAGAAGCACAAGAAGAAAAATATCAAAGATACCCTGGCCAATGTCCTTGAAAACCACCAAGTCATCGGTTACAACCAAGCATTATTAGATATTTTGCAATCATTAGAGAAGGGAGAGTGAATGAGCTGGACACCTTGGTACATAACGATAGGAATATCATTGATAATATTAAGCATCGTCTGGCTATGGGTTGAAGCAGAGAAGGAGGAGGAATGATAAGCGATTGTTGTAAGTCATCAACCACATTAGTCTATGGGATAGACAGTAGTACTTATTTTTGCAATACCTGTAAGAAAGAGTGTTTCAAAAAGACAGAACAATGTTTTTGCCAAAGTTACTACGATGACGATAACGTGCTTAGAGATTGTACTTGCGGTAAATGTTAAAAAATTAACCCTAACTTTTGGAAGGAGGATATGTGAACAGCTTTGTAGATGAGGAAATGACAACGCTAAAAGAGACATTACCCCAAGAATATACCGAGCAATTTGGTACAAGGTACATCTTGGAGGAGAGAGATTTTAAAGACTTTATCCAGCAATCCCTTGAAAGGATGGTAGATAAGTGTATAAGGGCGATAGAAAGAGTAGAGCCACTTACCACTGACGATGACAGAATAGCCTTTTTTGCGGATATGCTATCTCGTTTACCAGACGGTAATTTACTAAAGTCAGAAGGTGCGTGTCTTATCAGATTATTAAGACAAAACCAGAAAGCTATCCAACAAGCCAAATCCAATCTTAATAAGTTAAAGGAGAAAGAATGAAAAAAGAAGGTAAATTATTTGTTTATGAGTTTGGGATAGACTTCAATTCAGATGGCGGAGCTTTAAATCTAGCACCAGAAGAAGTTACAAGTGGTGGGGAAGAAAGCGGCACTCACACCAGAACACATGAAGATGGCTGGACTATTACTGGAAGAATTCATGGAGATTACTACACTTGGGTTAATGAATTTGAAGCAACACATCCTAAGTTTGGCAAAGTATGGGGAGATTTTGAGGATAAAGTTTATGCTGATAAAAAAATCGGTTATGAAAATTTTTACTCAAACCACAAACCTCACGCTTGGGACTATGGAGATATTTAACTAACCAATCTAAGGAGAAATAAAAGATGAGTGATAAACCATATACCCATAAATTCGTAAATGGAAAATGCGAAAAGTGTGGCGTAAAGCAAGGTAAAGAAGATATGTCTTTATGCCCTGTTATCGGTCGAGAAGAAGTCGATAATTTCAGAGAAGTTTACTGGGGCAACGATTAAATTAAGGAGGTAAAGATGAGTGATAATAGAATAATCAAATTTAGAGCGTGGAATCCGCTGGATAAACAAATTTATTATCCAGATAGAAATTTACAAGTATGGGAATTGTTAAGGGGTTATTCAGACGAAAACCTAATGCAATTTACTGGCTTACTAGACAAAAACGGCAAAGAAATTTATGAGGGAGATATTGTTGGTGAACGAACATTGACCGATTCACCTAGACTCGGAGTAGTGAAGTTCGGCGAATATGCTAATCCGTTTAACAGCGACGAATTCACTAAACATCAGGGTTTTTATGTTGATTGGAATTGCGATATGACCAGGAGAGATTTAGGATTTTGGACTGGTCATAAATTAGATTTTGAAGTCATTGGTAATATTTACGAAAATCCAGAACTACTTAACTCTACAAAAGGAGAAGAATGAAACAGAGTGAATGGAAAGGAATACTAGCAGGTCTAATAGGATCAGAAATAGCCGAGGCTAACAAAGGAAATTACGACTGTGATTTTGTTGAGAAGTTTGTAGAAATCCTCTTAGCTGAACGAGATAAAGAACTTAGAGAGAAGATAAAAAACATTAAAAAGCCAACAGCAATGGTTGATGGTCAAGGTAATTATGATCCAGAGGCAAGAGCACATATTAACGGATTTGAACAAGCAATGTTTAACATCCTATCTCTATTCAATGAAAGACAGGAGAAATGAAACTTAAAAAAATAGCTGAATGGTTAATCAGCCATGATACAGGTGTATCATCATTGGCGTTATGTGCGGTTGAACTTGGAGGTAAATTTGACTTTCTCAACTGGCCTATAGACCCATCAGATTTTGGAAGATGTGTAAGGTTTTTGAATAAATGTGTGACCATTCCCAAAGGATTATTAGCAGATATGGCAGCTCAAAGTGACGAGTGGCAAACCATTTATCATCATTGGGACGAACTACTGGATTTATGGAACGAGGAAAAAGACCTAGAAAGAGCACCGAAACTTTATAAGAGAATGAAAGAATTAGGTCTTTAACTAATCAATAAACAACTAAAAGGAGAATTATGAAAGAACAAATTACAAAGTCAGAGTATCTACAACTTGAGGGATTGCTATCTTTATCAACTCAAGCATTTAGGCAACTAAATGAGATTGAAAGTGCGGTAGCTAGTATTGTTGGTGATGGTACAGAACTGAGTGATTACGATGCTGGCGGATATTTGGTAAATGATAATGCCGATCAGGGCAAGACAATGAAAGAAGTGCTTAAAAAGGCTGGAATTAAAGTTGTATAACTAATCATCATTTAAGCGTAAAGGAGGGGTTATGGGACATCATAAAGAAGATAGATCAAAGAAAACTGAAATCACGCCTTACCTTGAATACATAAAAACCATTAGAGGGACTTCCGATGTGATAGAGGACCACAAGAGGCGAAAGATGGCTGAGAAGTACTTGTGGAGGAGCGGGAGGGAGGAATGAGTAAAGTAATAACCGATGGAAAGAAACGTAGAATATATAAAAAAACAGGCGGTAAATGTTACTACTGCGGAAAAGCACTGTATATCGAAAGAGATATATTCTGGTGCAATCCTTTTGCAGAGAAGATGACGATAGATCACTTAATACCACAGGCAAGCGGAGGTACTGATAATATAAAAAACCTTTTGCCTTCTTGCGGAAGATGCAACTGTATAAAAGGTTGTCTCAATCCAATAGAACACCAGTATTTATTGTCAAAATTGTTAGAGGGGGTAGCATGAACGATAAGGAAAAAAAGGAATTGCTTGACTCAATACTAGACCAGATGTATATTGATAAAGTCGGTGAATACAGATTGTGTTTTAATTTACCGGCAAAAAACATCATAATCAAAAAGCTAGTCCAAGAGCCAAGTTTTCAGAAAGAAATTCGCTTGACTTAGTTTTTGTTATCTGTAATAATGGTTATAGTACATACAAAATATAACTGTATCGGATAGCTCTAAAAACGGAGTCCGGATCAGAGAAGATAAAACTTCTCGGTCTGGGCTCTTTTTTATTATGAACAAACAAACACAAAATTATCCCAGTCTATTACCTGTCATTCAATCTGATGGAAAGATTAAGTGGTACAGAGTGACAGACATAGATACAACTACTGAGTTAAAGGGGGAAGATGGCGAGGATTAGCCAGTATGAGAGATCAATCTGTCTATCTGATGTTCACGCACCTTACCAAGATGATGTTGCAATAGCAACAGCTTGCAGATTTATCAAGTGGTACAAACCTCACAACATATTTTTACTTGGTGACATTATTGATTTTTACTCCATCTCTAGTTTCATGAAAGACCCTGAAAAGATGGACTTACAAGAGGAGTCAGATCAAGCCAAGATATTCTTTTCTTCAATACGAGGAGTAGCACCAAAAGCCAACATAGTAATGACTCTGGGAAACCACTGTAACCGACTTGATAAATACCTATGGCTTCACCCCGAACTTAGAAAGATGAGAATGTTCCAAAGTATCAGTAACCTATTGGATTTAGAGAAGTTCAAAATTAAATGCCTAGACCGCAAAGACCGCCTTATATACAACAACATCAAACTTGAGCATGGAGATGTAGTCAGAAAACACTCTGCTTACTCTGCGAAGGCTCAAATGGAAAAACGAGGGATGACAGGAATATCAGGTCACACACACCGACTGGGATCGCATTACTTGAAAAACGAAAGTGGATTTTACGCTTGGTATGAGAACGGTTGCTTATGTGACTTAGACCCCGAATATGTTGATGAACCAAACTGGCAACAAGGATTTACAGTAATAAACCACAGCCGGACAGGAGATCGCTTCGACATCAACCAAATATGTATTACAGACGGAAAGTTAAGTTTTATGGGTAAGGAATTCTAACGCACAATACGCTCGCAAGGAGGTATCACATGAACGCTGTCCATAGGGCTGTCTATAAGAGAGACAAAGGACACTGTAGAACATGCCACAAGCCAGTATCAAGAAAAGGTGCTGTCTTCCATCACTTCCCCGTCTACCGCAGAAACGGTGGCAGAGCAATCACTAGCAATCTCGTAACGAGATGCAAAACCTGTGAGAGAGCCGATCCTCACAAGTAACTTACCGAGGGGAATCAGAATATCGAAACCCCTCAACAACAACAATCGGTCAATATATTTTTCTAAATTAAACGGAGATTTAACAAATTAAACACTACAAAGCCTATCTCGTAATGGCTTTAGTCATACCAGCACTTCTAGTAACTCATGACACAAAAGAGATAGATAGCGGAGTTAATAAGCCGTTAGATCAAACAAAAATAGAAATAGGAGAACAAAATGTTACTGCTCACAACACTAATGACAGACATAATCGTATTAATCCTTTGTTACTTGGAAAACAATTACAAGCCAATGGCGTTCATGTTTATTTTAACAGTTTGGGGGATAGCAGTAACACTCTTGAAACAAGAAAAAGAGACACAGTTAGCCGAGAGTTGGGAATTAGATCAAGGGCGTATCAAAGTGTTTCAGCAAACCCCTTCCCAATTGGCTGGTGTACCTATTGGGCAAAAGAAAAAAGACCTGATTTGCGAGTCTCCGGAAATGCTAAAGATTGGCAAACAAATAGCCAAGAAGCAAGGGTGGGCGAAATTGTCAAAACAAGAGAAAGCAGACTTGGACACGTTGCTTACATCGAAAGAGTAGAGGGCGATAGACTCTACATCTCAGAGATGAATTACGGAGTGAACATAGTGCGATACAGAACGATAAACATAAACGATAAAAGTATAGTGGGGTATATAAACTGAGGAGGTAAATGAGCGAAAAAAAAGCAAAAGCAAAAAGAAAAACTCCAGACTCAATCAAATACTGGAAGAAGAAGGCTTGGACTGAGTTCTCAATCTTTATAAGAAACAGAGATGCTTTAGCCACGACTGATGATACTGAAAACGCAATTTGTTGCACTTGTGATACATCATATTCTGTTAAGAAACTACAAGCCGGTCACTTTATTCCAGGTAGAAGAAACTCAATTTTATTTGAGGAAAGAGGTTGTCACGCTCAATGCTATAACTGCAACATAAACCTAAAAGGAAACCCCCGAAAATATCAAAAGTATATGTTCAACAGATATGGTCAAGAAGTCATAGACGAGTTGGATAAATTGAGCGAACAAACAGTCCAAATGAAATGGTTTGACTTCAAAGAAATCTATGAGAAATACAAAATGTTAAATAATCAAATGCCAGAGAGTTTATGACTGAAATAATACTACAAGCTAACATAGCCACTAAAGCGAATGGCGACCCAAAAATAACACCAAAGCAAGACGCACACGAAGTAACCTTTGTTGTCTATAACACAGATAACACAAAAGTCAGCTTAGACTTATTGGGCAACAACATTGAGACCATTTGGATTATTACACCATTAAAAAATAAATAGGAGGACATCATGAGCGTTAAAAAGAGTGTGGATTTCGCAAAGAAGATCATTGAGGGTGCAAAGGATGAGTTAAACAAAGAGCGTGAAGAAAACTATAAAAAGAGAGCAAAACAGTTACTAGAGGACATTGAAGAGTCAAAAAAGACTGTCATTTTACTTGAAAGACAGCTTAAAAACTTTATGAAAGAGATAGAGCTGTATAACTAATGGACAGAGATACAGAATACAAATACTATCAGCTTAAAAAAGCCTGTGCTATGGTCAGCGATTATTTTAAGCAAGAGATAGAAGAACGCATAATGGATAATAAAGTTCCAGTTCTGGTAAAAGACTTTGTTACCTCGTTCTATTATTTGGATTGTGATGATTATGGTTATCCCAAAAATAGAGACTTAACTTATCTAAGTTTTTCATCGCCTTGTGTTATAAGTCAAGATTTCTCGACAGTTGAAAATATGACAATAATGAAAAAAAGAGTAATAGCTCAACGACCGATGATAGTTCAACAATGGGGCGAATATGGATTTATTGGGAATGAAAAACCAAGAGTGTTTTTATGGGAAGGACAAATAGTCGAAAACAAAGAATTGCCAGTTGAACAGTTAGATGTTAAATACCTTCAACAACTAGCTCAGAAGTGCATAGAAAATAGAGAAGGATTGTATTTAGACGAGGCATTAACAAATAGGTTAATCAAGTAATTATTATGCAAGAAAACAACGAAAAAACAACTAAATTAACAGGCTTTCAAGTCAACCCCCAAAACATCAACAAAGCTGGCAGACCTCCTAAAGAGTTCTCAATGACTTACGCTTTTAAAGAAGTTTTATCTGAGAAAAACCCCGAAACCAAGATAGAGAAATACAAGGAACTGATAAACAAAGCTCTTACAATGGCTCTCAGAGGCGATGGTGACATGATTAAATACATCATCAATCGTTTAGAGGGTATGCCACAAGGCTCTGCAACTAACGTTAATATCCAAAACAACATCATCAACATCCCTAACAACGAATTAACCGATGAACAGTTTGACAGCTTATTAAATAAAACCCAAGAAGCCATAAGAGAGAGAATGGGTAAAGAAGTAAAGTTAATAATGGAGGAAGAATGAAACACGAAAACATCGAAAGGCTTAAAAAACTGTTTGAGTTTGAGACAAGAACAAAAGTTAAGTTTTACGAGCAAAGATTTCAAGAGGCTATAGAAATTATACAAGAAGAAGTTAGGGAAGCTGAAACAGCACCAAGATTTTAGTCCCCACCTCACCACTGTAATAAAGGAGAAACACAAATGACCAATGAAGAAAAAACACAAAAAATAATAGATTGCCAATCATTCAATGAACTAGATAAGGTTCTTGACGAGATTGGAGATGTTGAAGGATCAAGAGGAATTATGTATTCACCAAATCAGACACGAGAAAGAATAAAGATGGTTAGGTCAGGAGCATTTATAAATATGGTTACTCGTGGAAATGGATTAAGAGCAAAAGTAGCAGAGTTAATGTGTTTTGAGTAATTTAACCAAACAATATGAAACACTACTACAAATGTACAAAATGTGAAAAAAGATGCGAAAGCGACAAATGCCCTTGCTGCGGTAGTTTAGCAACTATAATTATTAGTATTGGGTAACAATATGAAAGACAACAGAAACGAAATTATAAATGAGTGCCAAGAATCTATCAAGGAAAGATACGAAACGATGATAGCACTGTACGAAGGAAGAATTCCTTATGTGCCTATAGGAAGAGGAACGGAAGAAGATCGAAATCAGGCATGGTACAAGCAAGCTATCGAAGATGTCATAAATCAACTAGAAAGACTTAAAATCCCCCCACAAGAGAGTACCAAATGAATAGAACTGCAGAAAATATATTGATCACATTATTACTTTCTTTTTTGCAGCTGCAGTTCTTGTTGGTTTGCTTTCTAGCTGCCAGGTTTCCAGAATTTAGCAATTTTATGAGCAACCGATGGGCGGGAGCAATATATGCCTTTGTTTCAGTAATAATGTGGATAATGTCCTTGTTAGCGATTGGTGTATATTCAGTTGAAACTACCAATACACATTAACAATCTGCTCGGTGGAGTGGCGGAATAGGTAAACGCAATGGGTTTATGAGCAACCACGCATACCCAAAGCCAGTGGTAATTAAGACAATGCAAGGTGACTATACGAGTAAAATGCTAGCATAGCTAGACGACATAATGCTTGTCGGGCGTTCAGCAACACGCACTCGTCAAATCCTTGCCTCCACCGAATAGGTTATTAACAAATTAAACTCCCTGAAATAGCAGAAAAACAGGTTGTCGATCAGTCTCCATCTGAGAAGCGTAAAACGAGGGCTTTGGCTCTCTATGGGGGTTCTAGTCAGATTTGCTAAACGGTGGGTTCACCCATTTAACGCTCAAAAACGAGGTGGTCGTCAGACCAAACTGCTAAACTCGGCTGGCTGGGACAGACTTGAACAAAGGACAAATAATGGGCATAGAAGAACTAACAGAATACGGCAGAGGTCACCATGACGGCGTTTGGGCATCCTTAGAGGAAGGTCTAAGTAACATAAAACGCCAACGCCAAAGGATAAGAGACAAGATTATCAAATGTAACTACAACAAAGATGAGATTGATAAGCTAATAGAGTTTCTAAAATGAATTACCTGATAATCCTACTGGCTCATCTATATGCCGACAGCCACCTCCAGGGCAGTCACATCAGCAAGTACAAATGCGACACCCAGTACATGATGGCACTCCATTGTGCTATGTATTCGCTGGTAATGACACTAACACTTTACTACACGCTTCATATTGGAATATGGTCTTTGCCTGTCTTGTTCCTCAGCCACTGGTATATTGACCATCAGGCTAAGTGTCAAGGAAAGCTAAATGACTGGTGGGACTTGAGCTTACATTTAACAGTAGTAGCGTTAATCATTGGGATAAAATGAAGACTAAACTTATCATCGCTTTAATCATCCTATCAATAATCGCAATACTGATATTTACCTTACCAAGAGAGTGCTTTGAATATAGGTGTTATTTATAGGCTTTTCGCCCTCCAGTGTGTCGCGACCTGGGGATGAAACTACTATCAGAACAATTTAGAGAATTACAATTTAAGAGTCTCCCTCTTTGCAAGTACAAACCTAATGTCAACAAAGAGACGGGTGTGTCAAAGTTCTATCCCTGGCACTTATCACTTAAAACGATAAGGGCTATTTTCGGAGGCAACCGAACAGGAAAAACAGAATCAGGAGGCTTTGAAGATGTCTGTGCGGTTTTAGGTGAAGAACTTGAAAAATACCTACCATTTATGACCGAAGAAGGGCAAGAGATCGCTAAGAAATGGATTAAGATCGGTGCACAATCTGGTTGGGTGTGTTCGGTGTCTTTTGGCTTACAGCCTGAAGGTGTACAGAAGAAGATACTTTATTACTTGCCTAAAGAAGAAATCGCTGATATTTCATGGCTTAGACGAGTTGATAAGATCATCGCCAAAATCATCTGTAAGAACGGCAAGATGATCACTTTTAAGTCTTATGAGCAGTCCCCTGAGGACTTTCAATCAGCAGGTATTGGCTGGATACACTTTGACGAAGAACCGCCTAGAGGTATCTGGCAAGAAGCTAATATGCGTCAGGAAGCAGGAATAACTCTCTATAAGTGGCTTACAATGACACCTGTTAAGGGTATGACTTGGGTACACTCTGAGATTTACCAAAATAAACTTAGTAACCCTAATATTGAGAAGATCACAGTCGGTTGGAACGATAACCCTCATTTAACAGACGAACAAATCTCTCAGATGTCAGCCGGACTAACCGAAGAAGAATTACAGATGAGGCGTGACGGTAAATTCGTGAAGAAACAGGGATTAGTTTATAAGACATTTAATCAATCTATTCATGTTATCCCACCTTTTGAACTAGAATCTGACCGCTATACTTTTTATCGTGGTGCTGACTTTGGTTTTGCTGACGATCATCCCTTCTTCGGCTTGTGGCTAGCTGTCGATACTGATGGTACCGGCTATGTCTTTGATGAATTAAAACTCATACATACAGGGCAAGAGACAGTTATAAATGAATTCAAGCGTAAGTCTAACCCTTTTGTTTATCGTGGATGTTGGGGAGACTCTGCAAGACCTGACTGGATTGATGCTTTCAACAAAGAAAGTGTGCCTATGGAGATGGCAACTAAAGATGTTGAAGCTGGTATCTCAAAGGTTGAAGAATGGTTTGCTGTCAGCCCTGTCACTAGGAAGCCGAGATTATATATTTTCTCTAATTGTACTGAACTCATTGACCAGCTAGAGCAATATTCCTATGAGCAGATAAAGGATGGAGAACAGGGTAAAAGATTACCTGAAAAGAAGAATGACGATGGTCCTGATGTTTTGAGATACATCATTTTTACCATGACTAAACCAAGAACTGAGCCAATTAAAAAGAAAATACCGATCTATCACCCAAAGACAGGTCGAGTAATAGGATGGAAATAATGGATAACAAATGCTTAATCTGTGGCAAACCAATACCCTATGACAGGGTGTATTGCACTACTAACTGCGTTGGCGATTCTTACATGAATAAGGATAAATACCCTAAACAGCGCAAAGAATACATGATCTCGTATTACATGAGATTGGAAGAAATGGGATTTGTAGAGAAATTATTATAGGAGGTGGCTATGGCCAAGAAGAACGAGCTGATGAAGCTCACCAATGTGGACGGGTTCGCAGATGTTATTAAAAAGAGGTACATCGAGAAGTACGCTGATGACGCTCTTAGGTTAATGGAAGATGCTAAGAAATTAACAAAGGCGCACGAGAAGTATCAGGGCTGGGTCAAGAGATTAGAAGAGGGTGATGTCACTGCCGTTGAGGAGTTTATCAAAGCTCGAAAGAAAATAGAGGACATTGACGATTATGAATTGGGATAACAATTTAATCAAATTTAGTGGCGGGTACAACACGGCGACCGCTTGTGCCTCGTCATCAGTTTCTTATTGGTCTTTTACTAATAGGAAACGAAAACTAAATATTGTCCAGCTTGTCTTGGGGGTTAGCAAATTTTGCTAGTCCTCTTGACAAATTGTTAAAAAGCTTATAAGTGTGGGCTACAAAGGCGACCAAATTAACCCTAGGATATCTATGGCTAAAGGTCGCACTAAAGACGAACAAGAAAAGGTCTCAGTTACTAACTGGAAAAGACGCTATCAGATAGCCCTCGACAACCAACGCCCCTGGTTTAAGAAAGCGGCTGAATGGTATGACCTTTTATACGCCAACATCAAGGACGATGACTTCGCTTGGCACTCAAGGATATTCGAACCACTCCTTTCAAGCAAGACTTGGAATATAATCGCCAAAACCATATCCGGTCAACCTGGCTGGATGTGCAACGTGATCGGTGAAAAGACCGACGACCTCTCAGACAGAGCGATGGCGATGGAGGAGGCTTTAAAATACTTCCACGATCACCCTGAAATAGACCCTTCAATGTTTGAGCGATATGCCGTTTCCCTTTTAGACGCAATTGTTACAGGTATAGGATGGCAGTCCCCTTGTTGGGAGATTAAATCAAAAGAAGTTAGAGAGAGAAATATTGATAACTATGGCAATATCGACACTACTTCTATCAAGGTTAAGAAAACTAACATCTCTTATCCTGATTCTATTAACAGATCAATCTTTGATGTTTTTCTGGCTACGACCCGAACAAACTCCGTACAAAAGCTTCCTTGGGTAATTATAAGGTCATATGAACCTCTCTCAGACCTTAAACAACGCAATGAAGACGAGGGCGGGTATATCAACCTCGACAAGATACATAACAGGTCAATATCCGATACTGAAAGTTATGAGAGATCACGCAACCGTCTAATGAATCAAGACGAAAAAGGCGATGAGACAGTTGACGAGGTGGAAAAGTGGGAGTGCTACGAAAAAGTAGGCAATAAAATCTTCGTCACAGTCATTGCCAACGGCAAAGAAATCATCAAGCCTAAACAAATCTTTTCATACTGGCACTGCAAATACCCTCTAGTAGCCTTTAAGATCAAACCTAAAGCATTTTCTATTATCGGTGAAGGAATCTTTGAATCAAACGAACGCTTAGTCTGGGGTATTAACGACATAGACAATCATTTCTTAGATGCTTGGAACCTGGCCAACAACCCGATGATTATGCAGGAGGAAGGCACAGTAGTCGATACTTACGAGATCGCTCCTGGCAATCAGTTCTTATACAAAGGACAAGTCGAACCAAAGCCCTTTATGTTTCCTCAGCCTTCCGTTCAAGCCTTCCAAGGGGTGCGTGAAGCCTTCTTAGGGTCAGTTGAACAAAACTCCCTTTCTGGTTTTCAAATGGGTACGCCAATGGACGCAACTGATAATACGGGTGGAACGGCGGCTGGAACTAAAGCCATCCAACAGGCTGGTGACGACCTCTTAGACTTCTTTAGAAAGAACTTCAGAAAAGGGGTAAGAGAAGTTGGATTGATGTGGATGCAGATGATCCAACAGTTTCTCGATAAAAGTATCTGGGTGCAGATCGTCGGTGAAAATGGCGCTGAAAATGTCGAAATCACTCCTGAAATGATACAGGGAGAGTTCAACTTAGACATTGAAGAAACCTCAATGCAACCGCAAAACAAAGAGTTTGAACTCAATAAATACACGGCTTTCGTGGATAAAATCATCGAAATCGCTGAGAAATCAAAAGAAACTCCTCAACCTGTCTTCCCTGAATATAACCAGTTAATCAAAGACCTAGCTCAGAAATTCCAATACAAAGACGCTGATAAATATTTAATGAGCCAAGAGCAAGTCCAAGAAATGATGATGGCTCAACAACCTCAAATGCCACAACTCCCCCCTGAAGAGCAGATGAATATGCCAGAGTTACCGCCAGAGGAGAATATGGAAATGCCACCCCTTCCGCCACAGGAAGAGATGGAATTACCGCCATTACCACCACAATAAGGAGAACAATGATTGACAAAGCGAGGGAAGCGCTCAAAAAATATCAAGATATTGAATACACCATTTCAACAACTGGTTATCAGTACATTTTAGAGCAGATTAATAAAGAACTCCAATCTGCCTTTAGGAACTCCCGAAGTCCTGAATTTGCCAAGGATGTTAAAGACAAACCCGAAACCTACTTTAAGCATATCGGTTATTGCGAAGGCTTGGAGTGCATTAAATCAATAATAGACAGGGCAAGGGTAGCTGGTGTCAAAGCGAAGAAAGATATAGAGAAATGGGAATCAAAGAACAACCAAGCTTTATAAAAGGCGAACCAAACCCGATCTTTGGTGAAATCCACATGGTCAAAGAAGGAGAAATGCCTATACTGCATAACTTCCAACACGATCACTTCTTTGAGTGGTCAGAAGGGCGAGATGTTGTTTGTAAGTGTGGCAAGGGCAAGACTTTGGGTGAGGACTTAACCTTAACAGATGGTCAGATAGTACAGATATAGCCCGGTAATCGTCTGGGCGATGAGAATGTGGTTGGTCGCCACTCGTTCTCATCACTTAGGCGACTACAAATTAACGACCCCTGAGATGAGGGTGGCACAATATTCATCGGCAGAAAGGTTATATGGACGAAGCATTAGAACAGGCGGTTAATATGCCCGTTGAAAGCGGGATTGCAGAAGAAACTGCACCAGTAGAATCAGCCCCTACTGAAACAAACGCTCAAGTGGAAGTCGAAGGGTCAGAGAAGACGGCAGAAAACACCGAAACTACACAAGAGAAGATGGTGCCTCTATCAGCACTCCAAAAGGAGAGAGCAGAGAAGAAAAGTCTAAGGGACTATATCAAGTCCTTGCAAACTGCACCAGTTCCACAAGAGGAGTACGCTCCTCAACAGGGTTACGATCAACCTTACTCGCAAGAGCAAGAGGTTGAATATGTTGACCCAAACCAGTTCCTAACAAGGGACGAGTTTGAACGGATGACGAAAGAATCACAGTCTTGGGCGGAAGCCGAGAGAGACTTTCCAGAATTAAAAGAACTGCCTCAAATCAAGAAAATGGCAGAGGGACTCAGAAGAGTCTCAGCACTGGAAGACTTCAGGTATCTATCCCCTTATGACGCTGTTAAAGAGGCTCTAGCCCCTTACAAGATGGCTCAGGCAAAGGGACAGAGATCGGCTCAAGAATCAATCGAAATACAAAAACAAGCTCGTGTCGAAGGAAGTGGAATAAGAGTTGACGATAAAGCCGAAAGGTTAAATCAACTCAAAGGAAACTTGTCCAAAAGAGGTTCTGCCTCTAGGGACGCATTAACAGAAATATTAAAAGAATTCTGATATGACACGATAAGTGTCCGGCGACTATTGGAGTAAGGACACAAAATGAGTTACTCACCAGTAAATTCTTATGATGAACGACAAGGTGTCGGTTCAATCAAAGAGGATTTGTGGGATCTTATCTCGAATGTTGAATCAACTGAATTTCAGTTGCAAAGCGGGCTAGGAAACATCGATGTATATTCCACACGACATGAGTGGTTAGTTGATACTTTAGCTGCTGGCAACACCAATGTTGCACGAGCTGAAGGCTTCACACCTGACTATGCTGATGTCACAAACACAACTAGAATTGCCAACTATCTTCAGACTATTGACGCTTCCGTCAAAGTTACCGACAGAATGAAAGCTGTCAGAACTGCTGGTCAATTCTCAGATGATATGGCTCGCCAAAAAGCAAACGCAATCAAAGTTTTAAAGAACAGGATTGAATACGCTTTAATGGCTGGCACTATCGCAACTGGTTCTTCAACCGTTGCTTCAGGTATGGCTGGTATTAAAGATGTTACCACTTGGGGTGTTTCAGGGTATGAAATGCTTACCACGAACACTTCCGGCACATCTTTGTCTGAGACTATGTTCAACGACTACCTAGCTAATAACTGGGATGGTACGGCTGAAGTTCCACAAGAAGCTTTCATGGGTGCTGCTATCAAACGAAGAATATCTGGCTTCACTGCTGGTTCTACAAAGAACACTGACAATGAAGACAAGAGATTGGTAAATGCTGTCGATGTTTACGAAAGTGACTTCGGTATCATCAAGCTTTTCTTACACAGATATGCAAACGCTGGCGCTACAAACAATGACCTTGTTCTTGTAAACCCAGACTTTGCTAAGATCGGCTTCCTGCGAAGACCTGAATATGTTGAAACCGCTAAAACGGGCGATGCTACTCAGGGCTACTACGTTGCTGACCTTACCCTACAAGTAAGCAATCCAAAGACTCACCAGGTTGTCAAAAACATACTGTAAGTCTCTTTATACGCTACCCCTTCGGGGGTAGTTATAAGCAGATCGGAGGAGGATGAATAAATTTGGAGAGGAAATCCCTCAAGGACTCAAGATTAAGGGGATTTTACAGCACGAAATCGAGGGAATTAGGGCTGAATCAAAGACTTTTGAAGAGATGGTCAAAAACACCATCAATTTGTGGTTATGGAAAGATGAAAGCCACATGAAAGACCTCATGCTTGTAATGAAGGATTGCGCCGAAAGACGCTTAACCTCTAATCCTACTGGCATGAATAGGACCAAAACCATAGGGGCAGGAATTTCGGTCCCAACAGGACTCTACATGGCGCTGGAAAAGGTAATTCCAGATATTTTTACGAAGAAAAAACTCAACGAATTTAAGCGGAAGTTCCCGCAATTTAAGACATATTAGGAGAAAATGGAACCAATTGGAGATAGAACTTTAATAAAACCGATCAATGACGAGGAAAAAACATCGTCTGGCTTTATTTTGACTGTAAAATCGAGAACTCTCAAAGGAATAGCACTAACGGGAGAATACAAAGGTAAAACTGTCTATTACACAGGTGGTATTGAGATAGACGGCAATGTTTTAGTCGATAACTGTAATTTATTAGGTTATGAATGTTAGAAGATACACCAACTAAAGATAATTGTGACAAGTGTGAGGAAAGCCGAGACAAGGGCAGGTTATTTTGTCAAAAATGTGAATATATTTTATGGGAAAACCCAACACTTACTTACAAGATTGGCGGGAATATTCAAACAGGTAATAGCCATCAGGGATGGCACTAAGGAGGATTATGTTAAGTTGTGCAATTATCTGCAAGAACGAGGAGAAACATCTCGAAAGACTTTTATCTAAGCTCAAGCCTCACGTTGACGAGATAGTGGTAGTCGATACTGGCTCAACTGATAAAAGTATCAAAATAGCTAAAAAGTATGCGACTGTCTATAAAAAGGAGTGGGTTGATTTCTCGGACGCTCGAAACTATGCCTTTTCTAAATGTACTCATAAATATATTCTCTGGCTGGACTGTGACGATGACATTGAAGGAGCTGAAAAACTAAGAGAGCTAGCCGATGAAGCACAAGAAAGAGGCTTGGCTGGCTGGGGCTTTAAATACAACTATGCGCGCGATGAAAAAGGCAATATCCTATCCGTTCAGTGGCGTGAGCGTTTAATTGACAAGACGCAGTTTGAATGGAAGGGTAAAATCCATGAATCGGCCTGTCAAACGACTAAAAACCCCGTTCACCGAAGCGAAGAGGTCGTTATCAACCACCTTGCTACCTTAGAGGACATGAAAAAGTCTAATAAGCGCAACTTAGAAATGCTTTTGAGTGAATACGAACAGGATAAAGATAAAACCGATCCCCGAACTCTATATTACATCGCACAAACCTACAAAGGACTAAGAGAATGGGAGAAATCCGCTAAGTTTTACACCCTCTACATTCCTCAAAGCGGTTGGGATGAAGAGAAAGCCCAAGCTTGGCACTCTCTGGCTGACTGTATGCGTTATTTAAAGAAGTTTGACGAAGCGATCATCGCCGACATGGAGTGTTTAAAAATCCTCCCAGACTGGCCTGACGGTTTTTTGGGTGTAGCCGATACATACTTTTTCAAAGCTGATAATACCAACAACCCTAAAGACTGGAAGAATTGTTTGGAGTGGCTAAAGGCTGGCTTTACCAAGAAAATGCCCGACACTATCCGTGTGATAGAGCCTCAAAGATATACCTGGATGCCGACCCTTCAAATGGCTATCGCTCAACTAAACTTAGGCCAAGTAGATGAAGCCTACGAACTCTATATGAAGGCTTATTCGCTTTCAAACGGTCATGAATTCATCGCTCAACACTACGCCCTATTCGAGGAGTTTAAGGAAAGAGAAAAGGCGGTCAAAGGACTCTTGGAATACACTGAATTTGCTAAAAAATACGCCAATGAAGTCTTAGAAAACTTACCTCGGATACTCGTTCCTAAGCTTCTAGACGACCCTAGAATTGAGAGGTTGAAACTTTTATATACTCCCCCTGTGACATGGGCAAAAGACGAAATAGTTATCTTTTGTCCTTTTGGTTATGAAGAATGGGCTGATCCTTCTGTTATTAAAGGTATCGGAGGAAGTGAGGAAGCTGTTATTTATCTCTCAAGAGAATTTGTCAAAAAAGGCTATAAAGTCACTGTTTTTAATACCTGTGGAAAGTTGGCTGGAACATATAATGGCGTTATATACAAAAACCTCTCCGACTTCAATCCTAATGACGAATTTAACATCTTTATCTCTTGGCGAAACCCTTTGCCTCTCGCAAGAATAAAAGCAAAAGTAAAGTGGGCTTGGATACACGATGTACCACAAAACCCTGATAAGGAATATTCCCCTCAAGTCTTAGAAAAACTCGACAAGGTGGTTGTTCTCTCAAAATACCACCGATCTTTAATCCCAATGGTGCCAGACGAGAAAGTCTTAATCTCTAATAACGGTATTGTGCCTGAACACTTTAAAGAAGTTGAAAAGGAACCAAACACGATCTTTTGGGGGTCTTCCTATGATCGAGGTCTTCATTGCTTGCTAAGGGACATAATACCCTTAATCAAAAAGGAAATACCCGATGTTAAATTACATGTTTGTTACGGCTGGAATACCTTTTTAAAGATGAACTCTGAGAACGAAATGGCAATGGCTTGGAAATATAAGATGGACGAACTTTTAAACCAAGACTGTATAGAACATCATGGACGGGTAGGACATCGCAAGCTGGCTAAAATCATGGGGGAGTGCCAAGTCTGGGCTTATCCGACAGAGTTTGATGAGATAAATTGTATCACCGCTCAAAAAGCTCAAAGTGCAGGGTGCGTTCCAGTAACTACCGATAGGGCAGCACTCAATGAGACTAATGTTCAGGGCTTTAAGATTTACGGACATAAAATCTACACCTCAACAGTTCAGCAAAAAGAATTTGCTAAAAAGATAATTGAACAACTTAAAAACCCGATAAAGATAGACACTCAAAAAGCCGTTAACGACTTCGGTTGGGAGAGGACTTGCGATCAATGGATAAAAAACTTCAAATAGTCCACTTCGTCGAAACAACCAACATCGGGGGCATACAGGAGATAATTAACTTTATTTCCAAGTATTCAAAACACAACCATTCAGTCCTATGCAATCAAATGGGCGATATTGGCTATGAAATGATCGAGCGAGGCGTGGAAGTTACCACTGATCGGGGAATCGTTGATAAAGCAGACATCATACATACTCATACCTGCGGTAATCAGTTAAACGATGGGGTGTATTTAGCTAAAGACTATGACATTCCTTTAATTGAAACAATCCACTCACCGCAAGGCTCGATCACTGGTGCTAATTTTGTAACAACTGTGGCTAAGTTTTACGCCCATACCTTTGAACACATCCCCAACTGTGTCGAGGTTGAGAAATTCAAAGCAAGTGAAGGTCAAGCAATCGGAAGGGTTGGAAGGATGGTTCTAGAGAAGAGATATGAGGATTTTATCCGCGTATATGACCTATTAAGCCCTACAATGCCATCCGTTGAGTTTTTACTGGCTGGGACGGCTCCCGATACCTTTGAACACCAAATTTATGTGGGTAAAACCAGGAATCTAGTTGATTTTTACTCCAAACTTAAAATATTCCTTTACCCGACAATGGACGAGACTTGTCCCTTAACTATTTTACAGGCAATGGCTTCAGAAGTTGCGGTTGTTACTTATGACATACCCGCTACTAGAGAAATGCTTGAAGATACTGGCGTTTTAGTGCCTTACGGAGACATTGACGAACTAGCAAAACAAACCAAACTTTTGTACTACGACGAAGAGAGAAGGAAAGACCTTGTTAAAAAAGCTTATGAGAGAGTACAAACTTATTCCTGTAATAAGGTTATCCCAATGTATGACAATTTATATGAAAAGTTAGCGAGGTGGAATGATTGCTAGTGTAACCCCCTGTTATAGGGAAGAAAAGTGGATAGGTGCTTATTTAGACGGACTTGATGTTGACAGAAAGTTTGTCGTTATCTCTGAAAAGCCTTTTTTTGGTGAAACTCTACCAATGGACAGAACGGAAGAAATAGCTCTTGAAAAAGGTGCAGAGGTGATAAAAGGAACATGGCCGGAAGACTCACACATGAGAAATTTAGTGATTGAGCTCTGCCAAGATTGCGACTGGATTATCACAATGGACGCTGACGAACACATGACCAAAGAGGACTTTGCTAAATTCAAAGATTTCTTAAATAAAACCGATAAACCAGCAGTGGCAATGACCACTATGAATACATACTTTAAATCTTTTGATTACCGAGTTAACCCTAGAGAAAAGTTTAATCCGATTGTCGCAGTAAGACCAAGCACGAGGTTTTCCTATGTCAGGGGGGTAAATTCAGAGTTTTCCATGACTCCAGATGATATGGTTTTACACCATTTCTCTTACGCTAAATCAGATAAGGATATGTATAAAAAAGTCACAACCTTTTCCCATGCGGGGGAGTTTGATGGCAAGAAGTGGTATGAGGAGGTTTGGAAGACTTGGACACCAGAAGCTATTAATCTGCATCCAACTCACCCTAATCAATATGAAGGAGTAATTTTTGACCCTGCGCCGAAAGAAATAAAGAAGAGATTTAATTTACATAATGGAATACCAAAAGGAGGAGAGTGAAAATTCTAATCACTGGTGCAAGCGGTCTCATCGGCTACAACTTATTTCAGTGGATGAGAAGGAATAATAAGGAAGCTGAAATAGTTTGTTTTGACCATAAATACGGCCAGGACATATTGAATTTTGAACAGCTAGAGAAAGCCGTCGAAGGAAAAGATGTTGTCTTTCATCTGGCGGCTTTAACGATGGTAGATTACAGTATTCAGGGAAACTGGAAAGACCGCCAACTGTTCATTGATGTCAACTATAAGGGTACCTGGAACGTTTTAGAGGCTTGCAGAAAACACAAGGTCAAAATGGTTCATGTCTCTACTTCTGAGGTCTATGGCTCAAATCTATTCCCTGGCAAACCAATGACTGAAGATCATCCTCTAAATCCAGACGCTGGTACTTATGCGGTTTCTAAATGTGCCGCCGATCATGAGTGTCGAGTTGCCTATGAGGTATTCGGACAGGATGTGGTTATTATCAGACCCTTTAATCAATATGGGCCTCACCAATCTAGGGAAAAACTAATTCCTAAATTTATCGCTGCCGCTAGGTATGGCGAGCCTTTAACTATTCACGGAGATGGCAACCAAAAAAGAGATTATGTTTACACTGAAGACACTGCCTCTGCTTTGTGGGCGGCTAAAGACCTCCCTGCCGGAACGATAGTAAACATAGGAACTGAACACGCCTACTCGATCAATGAGATTGCCGACATGATTATTAAAAAAGTCAATTCTCGTTTTCCATCACTTAAAGTTTATGTCGAGAAAGACACTCCCCGGCCAAACGACCTGGCTGAATTAAATGGAAGTTATCAAAAAATTAACCAACTGTGTGGCTGGAAACCATCCCATACCCTAGAACAGGGTATCGAGAAATGCGTTGATTGGTACTTCGCCAATCAAGTAATAGAACCGCCACAAGTATCGAAAGGATAAAATGATAAAATTTGCAGGTATCAAACAGGGACTAAAAGAGATTATTGCCGTCAACAAGGTGCTACTAAGCCCTCAACACGCTTCTGATAAAGAGTGCGATAAGTTGGAGAGAGAGTTTGCTAATTTTATAGGAACTAAATATGCTCTGACTTTAAATTCTGGTTCAAGTGCTAATTTGTTAGCTTTGAAAGTTTTAAACCTTCCCAAAGGGTCTAAGGTTATAACCTCTGGCTGTGGCTTTCCTGCCACTCTCTCACCTATTCTTCACTTGGGGTATGAGCCTATTTTAGTTGACTACGATATTCACACCCAAAACATTGACCTAGACCAAGTAGAAAAAGAAGCACCTAATGCCAAAGCTATTCTGTTTGCTCACACAATGGGCAATCCAGTCGATATGGACAGATTAATGAGTATCGCCAAAAAGTATAAATTAAAAGTAATTGAAGACTGTTGCGAGGCTGTTGGGAGTAAATTTGGCGGTAAATATGTTGGAACTTTCGGAGATATATCTACTTTTTCTTTTTACCCAACTCATCAAATTAATGGACTTGGAGGCGGAGGGTGCTTAGTTACTAATAACGAAAAATACGCCATAGAAGCAAGATCGCTAAGGAATTGGGGCAAGGTTGCTAAAACTCCTTATTTCTCAAAACCGCCAAAGGACTATACGGAGAACATAGACGGAGTTAAGTACCACGAACAATATACCTATCAAACAGTAGGCTTTAATATGCTGATGAGCGATGTTCAAGCTGCCTATTTAAGAGTTCAATTAAAGCGTCTGCCAAAGTTTATCAAGATCAGAGAACGCAACTGGAATATGTTTAAAAAAGCTCTAGGTGCTGACATGATAGTTCACGAGAAAGCCGAACCAGCATATTTTGGCTTTACCTATATCGCCAAAGACAGAAACAAACTCATTCAGAAGCTAGAAGATAACGGTATTAAAACCAGACCTTTCTTTGCTGGTAATATCACGAGACATAAACCTTTCGAGCAATTTAAAAGAAAGTTTAAGTCTGCCGACTATCTAATGGAACATGGGCTTTTTTGGGGAGTATGGCAGGGAATGACCAGAAGAGATGTCAAAATCATAATAAAAGTAATTAAAGGTTACAATGCTTGATATCTGTATTGTCAGTGGCATGCACGCTGATTATAAAAAATACTTTGATAAATGCGTGGAAATGGTCGAAAAAAACACGACTTCCCCATATAAGCTATATACCTTAGTCACCAATACAGGGAGTTTTGCACAAAACTATAACAAGCTCATCAAACAGGGCAAAGGGGAATATGTGGTCTTATTATCTGATGATGTTTTGGTTTTTAAAAACTGGGACAAAGCCTTACTGAAAGCCACTGATGATAAAACAGGCGTAACTGGACTTTGTTCTAACTGTGACTATGGTGATTATCACGGATATGTTTATCCTTTCCAATACAACGGAACTCGCAATATTGAAGACTTGAATATTGAGGAAGTCTCCGAATGGGCTGAATCATTGTGGGGGAACGGTTACAAAGAAATTGATGTCGGCTTTCCACCATTTAACAAGCCTAAGTTAAAGTTCTACATGGTGATGATACCACGAAAAGTAATAGAATCAGTTGGACTTCTGAACGAGAGTTATAAGAATTGTTTTGAAGACGATGACTATTCTAACAGGGTCAAGGAAGCAGGACTAAAACTAATGTATTCGCTAGACTCCTATTGCTGGCACTTTATTGAAACTTCTATTAGGCACAACCAGGAAGAACACAATAAGAACTTTGAAGAAAGCAAGAAACTTTACTTTTCTATTGACAAACATAATTAATAAATATAAGTGTGGGCTAAGATGGATATAGAACCAGTATCAACGGCTGTAACTTCAGAGCCTAAAACAGATGTTACACCAGAAATTCAACAGGGAGAGGATAAAAGTTATGCTAAACTTTTTCCTTTTTTCGGCATAGAACTGAAGGAATCAGACAAGCCAGATATCAACAATGCTATTAAAAATATTTATGAGATTGTTAAAGGTGAATCAGACGGCACGATTGAGGATATACTCTGGAAGATCAGGCACTATGAGGGCAAGATCGGCGCACCAGCGTTCGGCGAGAGACGCTTTCAAAAATTAAGAACTTATTTGACACTATACAAGCAAGAGACGGCGACCAGAAAGCAACGCGAAGCTTATGAGCGAGTTTGAAGGCGGTAATGCTGTTCCCTCTATATTTAGAGAAGTTTACTCTCCAAGCCATAAAGCCCTCAAGCTGATTGAGGTGCCTTCTACTGTCATTAAGAATTACGACTGGACTTCCGGGAACTTAGATTATCAGGGATTTGCGGCAAAAGGTTCATTAGACACTCAAGCTGTTTGGTTTATTATTAAGAGAACTTGGGACGCAAACGGAAACCCTTTGACTGAAAAAACGGCTGATAATGTAGTTTGGAATAGCCGAACAGGAGCTACATATTCTTGAGGATTATATCCTGAGTGAGGCCCCCCTCCCCTCTAGCGTACGCACTCAGGATATAGCACTTAAGAGGCGACCAGAAAGTTAATATGGCTGTTACCCTCTTGCAGATTTTAGAAGACCTCAATTACTTGATGGGAGATACTTCAGTACCTTCGAGCGGTATTGATAATCAAAAAAGATTTATCAATCGAATTGTTGAAGACATTTATGACAATGTTGACTTCAGGGGATCGTCTTGTGCTACTAACTACGCTTTTTCAGGCACTACTCAAGCTCTTCCTGGTGACTTTGGACACATCATAGAAGTTCGGGAAATAATCGCTGGAACTGATACCGATGTTGTTTACGAGGAAAGAACATCTGCCGATCAGGACGCAGGAACTAGCGAGTATATTTCATGGACTACCGGCAATGAAGAAGACGGCTATGTTCTTAATATAAACCAAACAGACAATCCAACTCTAAAAGTAACCTATAAATGCGCTCCTGAGACATTGACTAATAACTCAGATACTACAAGAATACCCCGAAGTATGCCTATCGCTAGAGGTGCTTTGGCGTATATGCAAGAAGCAGAAGACCCATATAGAGACACATCTGACGCATGGGCTAAATATGAGAGATCAAAAATCGACCTTATAAGGTTAACAGCACACCAAGAACCACCTAAGAAGTTTTTTACCCGTTCTCAATATAGTTCTAAACCAATAGGACAACCACGTGGCTAATAAAATGCGAAAATCTGTCGGAGGGTCAAATCCTGCCGAATGGGTGATTGATTCATGGAAGAAAGGCTTAAATACCCTTGTCTCAGATACTCGTGTTGATCCCCAGGAGTCTCCTGAGCTTTTAAACATGAACCTGACCGAAGACGGCTTGCCGACTAAAAGAGGCGGGACAACCGCACATAGGCAAGCTGTTGGGAGCAGAATAAGAGGTCTGGCTTCTTATTACATGGATTCGGGGAGTAAATACTTTCTTTCGGCTGCTGCTGGAACTCTATCTTATGATAACGGTACTGCGTGGACTGCTATTGCCGCAGGAAGTGGCTGTACTATCCCTGATCTAAATATAAATTTTGTTCAGGCTAGAGACAACCTCTATTTACATACTGGTGGTAGTGCCATGAGCCAATTATCAGGCTTGACTTGGACTGCTCCTGCTAATGGAGTGTCGGCTAAATTCGGACTTTACTGGAAAGGTCGTCATGTAGTAAGTGGTAATGCATCAAATCCTTCGAGAGTCTTTATTTCTAGAGCCGATGATGCCGGACACTTTATCACCACTGGTACAGATACAACCGCAGAGTGGTTTGATGTCTCCAAGTCTGACGGTGATAAAATCACAGGTTTGGCTTCATTTTATGACAACCTCATAATTTTCAAAGAGAGGTCAATCCATAAAGCCGTACCTTCCAACTCAACGACTGGCGATTTTATTTCTAAGGTTGAAACAATAAACAGAAATATCGGTTGTGTTTCACATAGAACAATAGATTCAGTTGATAATGATATTTTCTTCCTCTCAAGAAAAGGTGTGTTTGTACTAGGAAACGAGCCTAACTTTTTTGACACGCTTAGAACGAACGAAATCACCGCTAAAGTACACCCTGAAATTGAAGGTATTACTTCGCAGAATTTTGATAAGGCTTCAGCTTTTTACCACAATTACCGCTATTACCTAGCCTATCCTCATGGTGGAACTACCTATAACAACCGCGTACTCGTCTATGACACTCGTTATGGTGCGTGGACACTTCACAAAGGTTATACCCCGAATTGTTTTAACGCTTTTATCGACTCCAATAACAACGAAGAACTGTTTATCGGATCGGACTCAAACGGAAAAGTCTTACAAATGGAGTCGGGCTACGGCGATGACGGAGCAACAATAGAGTCTTATGTTAAGACCTACAACAACGACCTCGATTCTCCCGATGTGACTAAGTTCTGGATGGACACCACAACCCAATTTAGAAATACCCAAGCCAATGTTGATGTCGATGTTTACATAGACGGCGATGTTTATAAATCCCAAACCTTCTCAATTGGTAGGGTAGGGCAATCTAATGGCTATGGCGTTACAGCGTTTGGCGAAGAAGTTTATGGTCTAGGTGGTGGAGCTACCATCTCCTCTGAGACGACTTCTAATATTATGAAACGCTTTAGACTTAAGAAAAGAGGTCAATCGCAACAAGTAAAAGTATCTAATATATCTAATAACGAAACATGGACTCTTATGTCTTTAAGGGGAACATATCGACCTTTGTCGCATTTTGTATTCCCTTCGAGTGATAAAGTCTAGAAAGGCAATATGGCTTTTGAAACTTCACTGGTGAATTTAACAAACATTAACTTCTCAAACTTCTTTGAGACAACCCTTAAAACCGCTGTAACAGACGGGACAGATACAAACATCTATCTGACCGCCCTACCGACTGATGATGATGGGGCTTCTATTACAGAAGGTTTTTTGACAATTGAGCCGACTTCTTCTTCCAAGAGAGAAATAGTCTACTTCAATGCTGTTGGTGCTGATTATGCCACAGTACCTAGCGCGGCTAATGGTAGAGGTGTAGGCGGGACAACCGCACAGGGTCATGCCTCATCTTCGGTTGTGAGAATGACTCCGACTGCTGAGGTGATGAGACTATTTAGGGACAGGCTGTCTTCACCGCTATCCTCTAAAGTCATTTCTTCCACTAGGGATTTAGCGGCTGCTTCAGGCGATGTAGCCTATACAGGAGTTGGATTTGTTCCAACAGCTATTGTAGCTTTGAGTGCCAATTTAGGGTCAACAATGTCTTTTGGAGTGTGCGATAGCGCCAAAACTGAGAAAAGCATTGCTCAACTAAGCGATGGTGCTGGTTCGTCTGATGTTAACGCCCTCCTTCAGCTTTCAACAGGAATCGGAGCGCAACAGTCTTGTATTGTTAAATCTTTTGACGCTGACGGCTTTACCTTGACATGGACGAAAACCGGAAGCCCAACGGGGACGGTAACCTTAATATTCTTATGTTTTAAATAAGGAGATATATGAAAAAAGCACCCAAAAAGATGCCAAAGAAAATGCCTAAGAAACCAATGACCGATGAGGAAATGATGATGAAAGCGGCTAAAATGGGCATGAAAAAGAAATAGTGTAATCAATATCTGCCCTTCGGGGCAGGATTGAGAACATTAAAACCCAAATAAATTCCAGACAGTTTTCCAATTAAGATCAGGTTTAGTAGCATTTTTGAGATCTCTTTTGAGAGTATCTACTTCACTTCTAAGACTAGTATTATCAGAGATTTGATTGTTTATTTTTAATTCATATTCGCTTGTCTTTGAAGCACACAAGTTCAATCTATTGTTTAAATCATTTTTAACTGGTTTTAAGTTATTCAATTCAGACTCACACTTATCCGCTCTTTGTTTTTCTTCTTGTTTGGCGGTATTCATAGCCATTCCGCAAGTATTAATATCAATTTTGCCAGAACTACCGCCATATGATGAGCAAGTACAACTTGGACTTAAGGTTCCATCACCACAAATTGTACGACCTGATGAGGAACACCATGATTCACCGCCATGCCACGAACAACAACCACTTTGAGCCTCAACCCTTGAGATATAAAAAACACCACAGACTAATAGAAATGTGGCAACCCAAATCAAAACACCCAACTTTTTCATACACCCCCTTATTTTACTTTAATAACCCAAATATCACTTATTTCACTCGGTAATAACCAACCGTAATAATCAGAGTCAAAAGAATTTTCCTTGTTATCACCATCTATCCACCAAGCGCCGTCATCACGAATCTTTATAAGTCTTTTAATAAAGTGACCATCATACTTAGTCTCACCCCATTTTAAACATTTATCAGAGTAACAATCGAAAGATACTATATCTCCTACTTCAAATTCGGCTTTATAGCCAGTTATCTCCTGACCAGGGTGTAGTGTCGGCTCCATGGAATCACCCCATGTATCACTTGTAGCAACTCTTTCCCGCATAAAAAATCTATCGGTCTTGTACTTATAACCAATATACCCCAAACCAACCAACATAATCAATAAAATTGCAAGCAATAACTTTTTCATAACTAACTTATACAACTAATATATTAATTTGTCAATAACAAGAACTAACTAGGCGACCAGAACAGGAAATAATGGCTGAACCAAGAATGGGTACTATCTCTACCAAAAAGCCTAATTGGTGGGAGAATACTAAGGAAAACTTTGGTGCCGGTTTATCTGCGGTAGGATCAAAGTTTAATCTACCCGAATATGGACTTTCGGAAAAAATAAGTGGAGGAGTCAAGACTTACGACTACCTTCCTGGGGGAAACGCATATAACAACGCTAAAAGTTCACCCGCTGGTGGATTTTCCAATGCCCCTGTTGGTGGTATGTCAACATCTAAAGATGCACCTATCGGTTCTGGCATCAACGATAGAATGAACGCCCCAATAGTAGGAGGCGATCAATACAAGACTGGTCAAGCTGGTACTGGAACTACTGAGGCAGACTTTCAAAAAGCGATTGACGAGAGAAACCAAGCAAGAGACAGATACACAAATCAGTTTAATACTTATCAGCAGAGACAAGGCGAGACCGATCAATACATGGGCGATCAGTACAATACCGCAGTCTCAAGAGCTGGTGAGAAAAAAGGCGAACTAACTGGTCAATATGGACAGGCTAAAGGTGATCTAACCGATCAATTTGGACAAACCAAAAACACCTTAGCAAGTGCTTATTCTGCTCGTGGTTTGGGCGATTCTTCCTTTTCAGAAAAAGCAAGTACAGAAGCCGACAAGTCATTTCAAAGAAACTTATCCCAGCTTAATAAGGACGAAGCCTCACAAGTAAAACAGGTTGACGACTATTTATCAGACCTAGCCAAACAACAAGAATACAAAAAGAAACAAATCTCATGGCAAGATTTCGATACAGCAGAACAATATAACCAAGCAATTCAAGACCTCGACTCGGAAATTTCACAGATCAATGAGAAGAAAAACCAGTTCAGATCAAGCCTTGACCAATACTCTCAAAGCCTTGGTGGAGTAAGCGAGCAATCAGCTAACTCAATGATGCAGTTTGGCAGTGATATTTCTGGAATCTACAAATCAGCTCTACCAAACGCAACTAAGAAACAACTCCTGTCTAATATTGTATTACAAGCTGGTTCAAAGAACCCAGAGAGAGACGCAGACGCTTATTTACAATATCTAAATTATTCAGACCAAATCTCAAACGCCCCCGATCCTGACATGGCAATGAAGTCGTTTGACGATAAACTTGCCTCTACTTTCAACGGCTGGAGACCTTTTGGCACTAACTAAAGGATACAATGGGATTTTATGATTATCTTAAAAAAGGTAAAGAATACTTTGGCGTAGGCAAAGCAGGGTTAGGTCAGTTCGGTAGTGATGTTCAGAATGTTAGAGCCAACCCCAAAACAATTGCCAAAGGAATAGGTGTCGGTCTTGCAAAGACTGGTGCTGATTTTGCTGGTGCATTAAATAGAGCCACTACTTCTAATATTGGTAGAAAGGCTATTAATGTAGCTTCCTATATCCCAATGACCTCAGGACTAGCAGCAAGTTCTAGATTAATCGGCCAAGTAGCCAAACCAGTCCAAAGAGGATTAAACAAAATAGTAAAAAACAACCCTGCAAATGACGCTGCTGGTAGATTTGGAAGATTTATCGGTGAAAACGCTGCTTATGCCGCCATTCCTTCAGCCAAAATACCTAAGTTTATTAGAGCCGCTAGCCCTGCTGCTAGATTGGCAGCGTCCTCTCTTATTCGTGGTACTGAAGGTGCGGCTGTTTCATCAGCTCAAAGGTATGGTAAAGGAGAAGATGTCAAAAAAATAGCAAAGGATATACCAGGAACTATTTTGGCTGGTGGAATTGTTAATACTGGAATGAGTTTAGGTCTTGCAAAAAAAGCAGGAAGCCAATTAAAGACTAATCTAAAATCTAATATTGCCGAGCAGTCAGCCCAAAGAGACATAAACAATATCGCTTATGATATTTCAAGAACCTTTAACACTAAGTCTGTAAAGGAAATATTACAAAAAACCACTTTATCTAAAAGCTTAAGACCATCTCAGCTTCAAAGACTATCCGAACAGCTTAGAGATGTTGACAGTCCCATAACAGCGCTAAGAATTATAAGGGAATTTACACCCCAAGAGATCAAAAACACTCTAAAAGTAAATAACTATTATAAGCCAGGTACTTCACCGGGCTTTGCTAGTCCGACAGGAACAGGTCGAGGAGATATTATTCCATCACCCACTGCAACCACCAAGCAAACAAAGGGAATAGAGCTAAAAGCCCAAGAAAAGAACCTACCTTTGCAACCGAGTACCAAAAACCAGGGCGATCTCCCCATTTCTCAATCGGAACTTTCAACACAAAAAACGCAATCCCCACTAGACCAAGGACTACAAACTTCCAAGTTAAATCAAGAACAATCATTGCAGGTTCAATCATTTGATAATACCTTACCACAAAACACACGATCTTTCAAGGAGACAGTAAGAAACTCATCTCTAACTTCACCAGAACTCAGAGAGAGAGTCACTAGCGATTTGTATAAAACTAGAAATACTCAAGAGCTAACTGTAAAAGCTAAGAATTTTGTTAATGATTACCCCGATATTTCTAGGGATTTAGCGTATTCGTCAAAACACGATGATAAAACTGTTGCCATTGCTCAAGAGCTTATTAAAAAGTTTCAAGCAGAGGGCAGAATTGACGAAGCCCTAGACCTAGTTGATGATTTAGCACCAAAGTTGACAGAAGTAGGTCGCACCGCACAGATAGTGTCTGCTTATGGAAAATTGACACCGGACGGAGTTTTGAGATTTGCACAGCGTGAAATCAATAAAGCTATGCAACTTAGACCGGACTTGAAAATAAAAATAACCAACGAAAAAGCAACTAAGTTGTTGGATTTGTCATCTAGAATCCAGAAAATGCCTGATGGTTACGAAAAAACCCTTGCCACACAAAAAATGCTTAAAGAAATTTATGATGTAATCCCACCCACTCTTGTTCAGAAAATAGCTACATTTCAGACAATGGCACAGTTATTAAACCCAAAGACAGCGATCAGAAACCTGGGTGGAAATCTCGGATTTTCAGGATTAGAGAATACTTCTCAAACACTAGCAACTCCCATAGATGCCTTGATGTCAATTTTTACAGGCAAAAGAACAATAGCCCTGCCTAGTTTAAAAACACAGTCAAAAGGATTTGTTGGCGGTATTAAAGAAGGAACTAGAGAAGTCATGGCTGGTGTAAACACATTAAACGCATCTAGTCAGTTTGACCTACCGAAAGTACCAGTATTTAGAAATAAATTATTAGCTGCTGCCGAAAAAGCAATGGGCGTTGAGTTAAGAGCAACGGATAGAGGCTTTTATAAAGCTGCTTTTGATGACTCCATAAGAAGCCAAATGAGAGCATTAAAATCTGACAAAGTTACCTCCGAAATGATGGAAATAGCTCATTTAGATGGTCTTTATAGAACATTTCAAGACGAAACTACTCTTACAAAAGTTTTTCAAGGGCTTAAAAATGTTCTTAATTATATCGGAATTAAGGACGGAAATGACAAGTTTGGGCTGGGCGATTTTATACTAAAATATCCAAAAACTCCCGCTTCCATTATATCTAAAGGGATAGATTATTCACCTGGTGGAATTGCAAAGGCATTATTTGAGGTTGGAAAGGGAGTAACCGGAAGAGGATTTGACCAGCGTAAATTTGTGATGAGTTTATCACGGGGGACTGTCGGAACCGCTGGTCTAGTAGGGACTGGCGCTCTGCTTGGTTCTCTTGGCATTATTACTGAAGCACCAAATAAAGATAAGGACGTGAGAGGAATACAAAAATCGGTTGGATTGGGTTCTTATCAGATCAACGTATCAGCACTTAAAAGGTTTGTCTTTTCTGGTCTCAATAAAGATACAGCCAAATTGCGACAAGGGGATATGCTGGTTAGTTACGACTGGGCGCAACCTATGGCAATCGGTCTCACTATGGGTGCAAAGATGGCTAATGAGAAGAAGATTATAGACGCTAATGTTGCCAAGAGCGGAATAGAATCGTTGAATGCAGGTGTTGAAACTTTGGCAGAACAACCTCTTGTCAGTGGTATTAGGGATATCGCACAAGGCAACAAGCCAATAGGTGATGTGATAGTAGATACGGCAAAAAAAGCACCATCTTCTTTTATACCAACACTTTCTAACCAAGTAGGACAGTTGACAGATAATACTTCAAGAATGACCTATAACCCTAACCCGGCCAGCGAGTCAATAAATATGGTTAAAGGTAGAATTCCGATTCTTAGAAATACTTTACCTGAAAGAACTGATGTCTTTGGTCAAACTCAAGAACAATACCAAAATGGGTCAAACAATTTTTTCAATGTATTTTTAAACCCTGCTTTCGTCACAAAATATAAGCCCACTCCTGAGGCGCAAGAGGTGTTAAGACTAATGGAAACTACTGGCGAGACATCACAAATTCCAAGAGTTCAAAACTATAAAGTCAAAGTAAACGGCGAAAATGTAAGCCTATCGCCACAGCAGATAAATGAAATGCAAAGGTATATTGGCACAAGAACACAGTCAATATTATCCAATTTAGAAGGAAGTCAATCATACCAAATATTGTCCGATGAAGACAAAGTTAAAAAGATAACAAACCTTTTAAGTGATATTTCAGTGGCTGCTAAAATCTCAATTTTGGGAGATCAACCTAAAAAGATAGGATCAGGAACAAAAGCCATTTTAGGCGGCGGTTATTCTTTCGGGGGAGGTAATTCTTTCTCCAAAAAAGACGTTCAACTCTCTATCCTCTCTAACCAACTCCAGCAAGACCCCAACAACAAGTCTATTTTAGCCGCTATGCAACAAGTAGCTACCGGAAGAAAACCAAAAAAACTAAGAATTGCAAAACCCAAAAAAGTTACTGCTAAAAAAATAAAATTCAGAACTACCAAACCCGCCCCTATAAAGAAACTCTCCCTAAAGGTTAAGAAACCAAAATTGACAAAGAAACTTGCCTAGTATAAGTGTGCATTGTAACGGCGACCAGAAAGATAATTTTGCCTTTTAAAGCCCAAATAAAAGGACTCGACTACTTTAGTCAGGAAACCCAAGCCTCAATCAAGGAAAAACTTGGTGCTGCTTCTGCTGATGGCGATGGATACATGACTCAAGAACAAGCTGCTCAACTGGCGGCTAATGTTACTATCTTCCAAGATGCTGTTATCTCCAAAACAGTCACTGACCCACCAACACTTCCTGAAGAAGGCTGGAGATATATTATCCCAACAGGGGCTACTGGTGATTGGTCGGGAAAAACTAATCAAATCGCTGAATATAGTGCCGACCTTTTGGATTGGGTTTATACAGTTCCTGTCGCTGGTTGGGTTGTCCAGGTATTAAACCCGACTCTAACTACTTATACCTATTATGGTGCTTCGTGGGTACTTTCTACAGCAGAAAGCACAATAACTGCTTCCTATGTTCAATCAAGAGGGCAAAACCTTGTAACTAACGGTGGTGGATTATTAGGTACTAACTATAATTTCTCAGGATTTACTTTTGACCAGACTGAAACCTTTGGGGGAATGGGGTCATTTTTACAAACCTTAAAAAAAGTTATCGCAACAAACGAACTTATCCCTGTTGATGTTGATAAAAGATACAGAATGATACTCCACGCTAAATCAGGTGATACAGGAGGTGGTAATTTTAACGCTACAAACAGACAGTATTCAGGAGTTGACCCTCGTGATGTTGATAATTTGAGCGTTGGGACAAGACATTCTTGCAAATATGAAGGTTCTGTTGACACAACCTTAGCGGCTCAGCTAAATCCTGGCGACACAACCGTAACCTTAACCGATGCCACGGGTTGGTATGAAGGCAGTGCTTACTCAAGAAGGCATTTTTGCTGGTATGGCTACACCAACGCTAAAGGCTACACTTACCCAGACTACACATATACCAGAAATGTCTCTCAGACTTTTTCCAGTAACTACACCTTAGGAACTTGGGACGAAAACGCCATAGTCGGCAATGTTATTACTTTGAGAGTCCCTTGGGCTGGTCCGACTATACCTGCTGGTTCTGCCGTTAGAAATAACCCCGATGGTGGAACTTACCAGTACTGCACAATGAACTATTTGGTAGTTCCTAACGAATGGACTAAATACGAAGGATATATGACTCCTGCCGCTGGCGATGGGATAGCCAGACAAGAGGAATATAGAGCAGGAACCGCTTATGTCAAACTATTATTTTTAACCAACTATGACGGCGTTACTCAGAATTACCGTGTTTCGATGATTTGGTTTTCTGAAATGTCCGTTCATAACTTAGAATATGTCCCATCTCCTTTAGAGGGTTCAACCTCCATAGTTTCATTAGGAAGGGTCACATCGGGAAGTGTCGACCCAAGAACTAATACTGTGGCTTCAAGTGCCACTCCTTCTATAAACACTGATACAACGGATGCTTTTACGATTACTGCCCTGGCGGCTAACATAACCTCGATGACAACTAACCTATCGGGAACTCCTGTTAACGCTCAAAGACTTTTAATTAGATTCAAGGATAACGGCACAGCGAGGACTATTCTTTGGGGAACTTCCTACGGACACATGACCGACAATCTACCAGGAACAACAATCGCCAATAAAGAATTGTATGTCCTTTTACAATATAACTCCGTTGCCTCTAAATGGTACTGCATGGCAGCAGGGAGTCAAGCATGATTCCTATAACCTTTAGAGCATTATCCAATTACAACAAACCAGGGGCAAATAAGTTAGCACCCACGCCTAAACCGACTGGCACACTTGAAACCGACCTGATGATCGCTGTTCTTTTGCAAGCCTCTGCTTCAGTTATTGATGTCCCTGCTGGTTGGGTCGAGTTTGATTCAGATACGAGTGCAGGAGCAGTTATCACTCAGAAAAAATACTGGAAAATAGCAGGAGCAAGCGAGCCGACAAGTTACACTTGGGGCAACTTCAATACTGGTGCTGGGGGAGTCTGTATTACCTCTTGGTATGGCGATTATGACCCATTAGACCCGATGGGAGATAGTTCGTATTTGACGACAGCTTCGACCGTAACACCAGCAACCGCTTCTTTGAATATGTTGAATTACGGGAATTTGATTATCACAACTTTTGTGACGACAATCATTACTGCCTTGACTTTAGCCTCAAACCCAACTGATGAAACAAACTTAATCGACTCAGCTTATCTCGGCAAAAGATTTTCCTACTTCTATGAAATAGACAAACTAGGAGCAACAGGAGCAAAGACAGCCACTTATACGGGAGCAGCTTGTGTATTTCAAACCTCGATTATAAGTATAAACGCTAAAAAATCTAATTTTTTCTTTTAAGGAGAACTATGTACACAGCCAAATTATCACAAAATCTAGCAGACGGAACACCTGTTTATGAGTTTTATTCCGAATATGAAACGACAGACTCAAACGGAAATGTCGTCACCATGTTGCAAAAAGAGGATGAAAAAACCGTCAAGGAATTACAGGATAGAATAGCTGAAGCTCAGGCCAGACTAGATGCTATTGCTCTTTTGCCAGCTCAGGAAGAAGTAATTGATCCTTTTATTGAGGGGATGTTACCAGAGCCACTAAATTAATTATCAATTTATCATTAAACAAATATTAAAATGACAGCAAAAGGCGAACAACTAGCAGTTGTGGTAGAAGCAATGAAAATAAACAACCAAGAGCATAAAGAGATGAAAGACGCTCTTTTGAGGATCGAAAACAAACTTGACAAAAAGGCCGACAAGGAAGAGTTCATCTTCTGGAGAAACTTACTAGTCTCTGGAATGTTATTGGCAATAGCTCTCGGCGTTTGGTTTAAATAAGGAGAATATGAGTGAAGTTATTAGAAAATTAGATCTCTTAAAATCACCTTTTAGGGAAAGTATTGAGGAACTTCTTAGGCGGGCAAAAGAAGCTAATTTACCAGAGGTTTGCGTAGCTGAAACATACCGAACACAAGAAAGACAACTTGAACTCTACAACACTGGGTATTCCAAGACTAAGGTTTCCAGTTTCCACAACAAAGGTTTAGCGGCTGATTTCTTTACAACTGGATACAAAGACGCAGACATGAAGAAACTTTGGGAACTTTCCAAAGATATACCATACATCGTTAACGGATTTTATGATCTAAACTGGGGATTTGACAAGCCCCACTATCAATATGACGCTAATAAAAAAGGAGTTACCATGCCAGACGAAACACTAAAGGAACTAAAAGAGTGTCAAATAAACTATGCCATGAGACAGCAGAATGTTCTTGACCTACAAGTAACCGCTGTTCGTATGCAAAACGACATCGATTCACTAGCTAGGGATAAGATTGGGTTACAAAACGACATCGACGCATTAGCTAAAGAGAGAGACACCCTAAAATCTGAGAATATAAGGCTAATGGAAAAGATCGGCGAACAAGCTGAAACGATTAAGCTTTTAAATGAACACATTGAGGTTACAAGCAATAAGAAGATCACAATTCAAGAAGCAATAAAAACACTATTAGAAGCTATATTTAACAAGGAGTAAAAAATGATCGAGATTTACAATTGGATCGTCGCCAATCAAGAGAGCGTTAAAGAACTAGGGCAAGCTATTGTAGTCCTTTATCTTGCATCTATTGGAGTGGCATCAATAATAGTAAAATTAACCCCTACTTTACGAGATGACAACGCCCTAAAGGCAGTTATCAAAATTGTCGGCAAGTACGGAGCTTGGAATAGATAGTCCTTGTGGAGGGCAGAGGAGCATCAACCCCTCCGACCCTCCAACCTACTTATTTTGTCATACTTGACAAGCAATTCAAAGAGAGTAAATTGTGGATAGGAGCATCAACCTTATTTTGAGGTGTGTATGCTCTCTTTTTTTACCCAAATTTATGACAATATCATACAGCCAGATTTGACCGATCTTTTGTGTTGTGCTATGGTATGTAGTTCTTTAAATCGCTGTGGTGGCGATTTTTGGAATGGCTTTAGTGTCCCAAACATGGACACACAAACTGCACTTGATAAATATATAATCAAGTGTAGATCAGAAAATATAAATGAACATACCATCAAGGCTAAGATCAGACTCATTAGTCCATTTTGTGTTTGGTGTCAAAAACTAATCAAAGACATTACCATTGATGAGCTTTTTAAATGGCTGGAAATAGAGTGCAAAGGAAAAAGTCCAGAAGTAACTTTCCGTATCAAAACTCATTTAAGGCAACTTTTCAAGTATCTAAGCGAAGTAGGGGAGTCCAAAGTTCCTTATTCACTGATTAAAATCAGACGACCCGAACATAAGCCGACCAACGCCTTAACTTATGACGAATTTATACTGTTAAATAAATTATGTCTTAGCAAAAAAGGCAATCGGAGATATATAAGGTGGCACGCCTTAATAAACATGATGTTCTTTAGCGGGTGTAGAAGAAGCGAAGTCTTAAACATCAAAGTAGAAGATTTAGACCTCATCAATAAAACTGTCCGAATTAAAACAGCCAAGACCTACAAATACTCAATTAGGTTTTTTGACTTTGATATTGAGCCATATTTAAAAGCCTACAAGCCGACTCAAAAACTCTTTGATCTAAGCGGTAATGCCATGTCAAATATGATCGTTGAACTTACCAAAGAACTAGGGATTAAAAGACATATCAGTTGCCACTCTTTCAGAGCAGGACTAATTACATATCTGCATTTGAAAGGTTGGGATATAGTTGACATCGCACGCTATGTTGACCACGAAGACATCTCGACAACTCAAAGATATATTGACCATAATAGAGCCTTCATACTTAATAAAGCGAAAAAAACTTTCAGCGAAAAGGAATATGTAAACACGAAGGCTGATATTGGTAAGATATCTATTAAGACGCAGATTATTTATAGAAAATAACTAGTACAGAACTAACTAATTAAGTCATGCGATAAAATGAAATATTTTGTTATGCTTGAAGTCATAATTGCTATACTTGACATCACTTTGATAGGAGAGTATGATAGTCTTATAACGATAAATCAGGAGGTCAAAAATGACATACCGACTACCAGTATCAGTACCGAAGATCATCGAGGAAAAGATCAAAGAAGAAAGTAAGCGAACAGGCAAAGGCCTAGCTGAAATTATCCGAGATATGCTTCGCAATAGATACAAGATCAAATAGGCAACCGAACAAAACACCAGCCTACAAGCACTTTGACAATTAGATTAGAATAACATTGTAAATATAAGTCAGAACTATCTGAAATATATCCCTAAAAAGCTCCACAATGCCATTTTAACTAATTGTTAGACCCGCTAGGGTCCACCAGTTAGATTACAATTAAAATGGCATAACAATCGAATATAGGGTGTTTTGGATAGTGCGACTTTTGCAGGTCGCATTTTTTTGTTGCCTGCAAAGAGTTGCTAATTAAAGTAACACTAAAGCCATGGAGGGCAAAATG
>Ga0209319_1000617_pt1 | contig 41790 bp, 44 predicted proteins | sample RifGroE2_FD_184000 | JGI IMG/M metagenome (GOLD analysis project Ga0209319, IMG submission 184000) | Groundwater microbial communities from Rifle, Colorado - Groundwater E2 (SPAdes) (version 2) | ecosystem: Environmental > Aquatic > Deep subsurface > Groundwater | place: Rifle, Colorado, United...
TTCGTATTAAGTTCTATAACATTTCCTTCAGCATCTAGTTTTTCAGTAATTCCTGGATAGAGTGCGGATAATTTTTCCGTAACATCTGCTAATTTTTCTTTTTGTTCAGAAGTTAAAGATGTTGCTTGTGATAAATCATTATATGTTTTAATTAATTTCTCTGAGTTGGAAATTTCAGATGATAATGTGGATACATCATTTTTTAATGATTCAAAAAGTTCTTGTTCTTTTTCTTTTGCGTGAAGGAAAGAATCTGCAAGTTTAAAAACCCAACCAACAGCATAAGAAAAAGCTACTGTACCAATTAACATTGTTGCTGTTTGTAAAGCTACTGTAGCTACTTTGGCTACCACTAATCCTGCTGTATACCTACTAACAGATGTAGTTAAGGCTGTCCAATTATTATATAATCCTTGATACATTCCTCTTTGTCCTAAAATGGTTTCATTATACATTTTAGCACCTTGCAATTTACTGTTATAATTGGATACAGCACTTGATAATTTATTCCAAATTGGAATTTGTGCTTGTAAACTAGCAGTAGTACCTGTTGGCAATTTAAAATTAGGTGGTAATATCGGCCCCTGTTGTCTTGAACCATATATTGATGTTGGTGTATTTTTTAAATCTGTCATAGCCATAGAACCAAGTAAAGTCGAAAATCTTTCTCTTGATTTAGTAGAAAATAATGCTACAGAAGCTATTACTGTTGCCATTAAAGCAGGAAAACCACCAACAATAGCAGAAAAACTATTAAATCCATCCATTAAAGATGTTATTCCATCTAATGATTGTTTCCACATTGGAGTACTAATAGTATTTTTATATAGTTGTTCAAAGGCATTTTGTAATTTTTGCAGAGAACTATATAAAGACTTCATATAGATATCCTGTTTCTGCATTGCAACTGATTCGCTGTTATAAGCAGATTCTGTATTTTGTAGAACTTTGTCGAAATTATTCATTAAAGCAACAAATATGTTACGTTGATACATATTTGCAGCACCTGTAGCTAATTCTTGGCGTTGAATATCATTAAGTGTCTTCCATCGTTCAGCAGTTTCCTTCAATATCTGATTCATTGGCTTTATAGTATCAGCATTTTCTTTGATACTAATACCCATATCATAAAAAACTTTTTCAACTTTTTTAAATTCTTCAGGATTTGCTTCTTCACCTACGTTAGCAATTCTGGAAAAAATTGTCTTGAGTCCGTTGGAAATTTGTGAACCTGAACGCCTGGTAACTTCCACCAGCGTTCCTTGGATCGCAATTAAATCTTGGATAGGCATTTTTGCTTCTGCTGCCACTGATCCAACATATTTTAATCCTGAAGATATTTCCCCCAACGCTTTTGGAAAATCAACTTGTAAATTTCTTGCTACAGAAGCATATGTATCCACAATTGACATTAATTGATTTGAGCCTAATTTAAACTGGGTTTGTGCTGCCATTAAATCATCGGAAACTTCCAAAATACTACGTCCTGATATATTACTAAGAACAATTGCTGCTTCACTACGTTCTAAAACTTGATCCATTGAAGATGTATAGGTTCCGAACACACTTATCGCTTTCATAACCTCAGAACTTGTAGTACCCATTGCTTTTGCATAATCTAAAGCACTTTGAGTAACCTCATTAAATTTAAGATTTTGATTTGTCATCTCCATCTGTAAATTAGTAAATAATTTTGTCTGTTCTAACATATAATCAAAAGATTCAGTTATTCTGTGTAATGCACCCATTACCAGAGAAGACATAAATATCCAAATCCCAAATTTACTTCCTGCCGTTTGAAGTGCATCACCTAAACTCATAACTTGCTTAGATGTTTGATTTAAACCTGTAGAAGTTGTATATGCTTCATTTCTCAATATTTTTAATTTGGAGTTAAAATCACTTATTATATTGCCAACATTTTTATAATTATTTTCATCAATAATTAAATTTTTAGAATTATTTTGTAATCCACCTATTTTATTAACATCATATAATCCAGCATATTGTTTTTTTAATTTTTCAATATTAGAAGAAAACTCTATTTGAAATCTTTTAAACTTTTCTTGTGCTAATCTAATTTCATTTTCTAATGCTTGGGTATTTTGTCTTGTAATATCTGCTTCTTTAGATTTTTTATTATTATAATCTGTTTGTAAACTATTTTTTAAATTTAATAATTCTATTTCTTTAGTAGAATTAGTTAATGAATTAGATTTAATATCGTTTCTTGCAATAGCAAGTTTTTGTCCTTCTAATCTTATCTGCTCTTTTAATTGAGCAGTTAATTCAATGTATCCATTTTTTTCAGCATCTATTCTCTGTTTAGATAGTGCAAATATATTCTTCAATGCTTGTTCTTGTTGAGTATAAGCAGAATTAACAATACTTAAATTATTTTTACTTTCTTGACCTATACTTGAGTAATATTCTTTTTCTGCTCCTTTTAATGCTTGAATTAATCTTGCTCTTTCTTGTAAATCTGCTGTAGCAGTTCCTGATAATTTACCACTATCATACAATTTATTTCCAGCATCCATAAACTCTTTTGCAGAAATTTTTGCTGCTTTATATTTTAAAATTAAATTATCAACTTCACCAATTTCCTTAGTTACAGATGTATCAGTTTTTGGTTTAGAAATAGAAGCGTCAAGTTCTTTTTGTGCTTTAGTTAGCACATCAATTAATTTTTTTCTTTCTTGTAAATCTGCTACAGAACCACTAGGCATGGAATTAAGCATATTTGTACCTAATTCTTTAAACTTTTCAGCACTTATACTTAATGCTTTATATTGAAGAATTAATTTATCAAGTGCAGAAATTTCTTTATTAATTGATTCTGTATTTGCATTAGTAGAATCTTTTTGTGAATTATTATATTGATTTTGTACTTGTGTTAATAATCTAAGTAAAGATGCTCTTGCTTGTAATTCTTCATTTGAACTATTTAACGAAACACTATTTTTTATAAGATTTCCTGCTTTAATAAATTCTTCTACTGAAATTGTTGCTGCTTTCTGTCTAAGAATTAATTCATTAATTTTAGCAATTTCTTCACTAATTGCTTGTTTTTTAGCATTTGTATCTTTAATAACTTTATCAGCAGATTCCTTGGATGCCATTGAAACGTCACCCATTTTTAATATTTCTTGCTGTATCCCATCAGCACCTTTAACTGTACCCATAGTAACAGGAAATTTAAAAGCCTCTTTTATTTTACCATTAAGTTGTTCAACACTTACTTCAAATCTTTTTAAATCACTAGTAGCACTAGCAAATATTTGTTTAACTGAAACATTATCGCCTAAATGAGAAAATTCAGATCTAATTCTCTCTATATCTGTCATCATATTTTTCATTTTATTGGCTGCTTCACTAAAATTCCCAACTTGTATTTGCTTTTTACCACCAGAAGATGCTTTTTCTTGTGCTTCTTTTATTTTTTCAGTAATTAATTGTATATCTTTAGAATTTATATTTAATTTTACTGATATGGCAGTTTTAATTTGGTTTGATAATAATTTAATCTGTTCTTCTAAACTTTTAATCTGTTCAGAAGAATTATCAATTCTAGTCTTAATGAGAATTGAGATATCTTGAGACATTTAACCAACTCCTTATATTAAAATAAAAAGAGTTGGTGTTTAACCAACTCTACTATCATATGTTTATATTATTTAATTGTAAATTATATTTTTATAAATAACCCCTTTTTATAATTATTTGCATTTTCACCAACTAAATATTTAGATTGCCAAATCCCTTGACATTCAACTGAACAAAATCTCTGTTTTTTTAAACTTAAAATAACTGCAAAATCATTCCCACAAATTTCACATTGTTTAGTAATATGATGTTGTTCTGATCTCCACTTATCTGAACATTCATTGCTACAAAAATGATTTTTAGATTTATCGTATTGACTTTGTGTAACTTCTTTTTCTTTACCACAGTATTCACAATTAAAAATCACTCTTTTTCTTTGATATAAAGCACCACATTCTTTTGAACAACATTTGTCTTTACCTTCAACAATTCTACTAGCAGGAAGATAAAATTCTTTACTACATACTTGACAATTTCTCTTTACTTTTATTTTTGTTCTAAGTTTAAGTATTTTTACTATATGTTCAAGAATATCTTTTAATGGCATATGTAAAATAATTTCTAATTCATTTAAGTAGATTATCTTATTATAAATGATATTATTTAAAATTATATCTGTAATTTCTTCCGTCCATTTATCATCATAAATTAAATTATTTTTATATTTAAATAAACAAACTTTACATAAACCATTTATATGAGGAATATTATTCCCACATTCTTTACAAACATTATTTGATTTTAATTTCTTATTTCCATAATAAGAAGTATTACATTTTGTTGAACAAAAATGATGTTCTGATCTATTATATTGAAGTAAATTATCTGTTGTTTCTTTGCCACACCATTCACAATTATATGTAATATGTTTATCTGGATCGTATTGACTCTTTTGTTCTCTTACTGATAAATCAATAATTTTATTTAATACATTAATTTTATAGTCCATATAAGGAATATCAATATCTTCATTCATATTCAAAACATTGTTATTTATGTTATAATTAAAACTATGATAATTAGATAAAATCCCTTTACTATTAATGTATTCTAAAATTAATTGTTTGCATAATTCTAAATTATTTTCAATATCTTCTTCCCACAAATATAAAATATTAATATTATATTTATTATATATGTATGTTTTCTTGCTTTTATCATTTTTTATATTATCTACTTGAGTTAAATAATTTATTTCTTTATACTTTCTATGGTCGCAATGCCAATATTTTCCTTGAACCTCAATCATCAAATTATAATCAATTAAATAATTATCTATAAGATAATATTCACATTCATATTCATTATCATATATTATATTTAAATCATTTAATAATTGATTAATTAATAATTGCGGATAAGTTTTTGTATGAGAAAATATTCCATTAGAATATCTTTTAAGCATTTCTTCTCTCATAAAATCTTTCCATTCATCTGTTTGTGAAAAAACTTTGGCATGGTATTCATGTTGACATTCTCTGCCACAAAAATGTTTTTCTGATAAAATATAACTACTTTCTAATTCTCCAAATATTTCTCCACACCAATCACATTCTACTTTTAATCTTTCTTTGTATAAAGAATTATTTTCACCACTCATTTTTTCTCTAAAACCATTTTTACTACATTCTTCTGAACAATATATTTTTCCTGTATTATATTCTTTTCTTTCAAATTCTTTTCCACAATATTGACAATTAACTATAACTAAATCTTTTGTTCTCTCTTTAGCATGATATTTAGTAGAACATTCTGGTGAACAAAAGTAATTTTCTTGTCCTTGTCGTGGAGTTTTATAAAATTCTTTACTACACCATTTACAAGACATTAATATTTCTTTTGATTGCCATTCATCATAGCATTCTTTAGAACAAAAATAATTTTTATTATTTAAATAAGCATATAAAGTACGATAAATATCAGTATTACATTGTTCACATTTAATTTTAACTTTTATTTCTACACTACCTGTTTTTAAATCAGTTTGTAAAATATCAATAATATCCTCTAATGTCTTATTATTTAAAAATGGAATAATGTCATTTATACAATTCACTTTTTTATTAAGCAAATTATCAATAATAATTTTATATTCATTAAGTGTCCAATTACTTTTTATATTCAATTCTCTATTTTTGAAAAATTCACAAACATTACAAATTGTGTGACGTTTTTCTTTACTATTTTTATTAAATTCATCATATGATTTTTCTTCTCCACAATCACCACATCGTTGATATCCTTCTTTGCATCCATAAGAATAACTTTGAAAAATATCATGACATTTTGCACTACAAAAATAATTAGTTCTTTGTAAATATGTAGAAATTTTATATGTTGATTCCATTCCGCATACTTCGCAATTGGCTTTTACAGATAATTTAACTTTTTTTATATTCAAATTTTTAATATTTATTAAAATATCTTTTAATGGTTTATGTAATATTTCTTCAAAATCATTTAAACAACCTACTTTAAAATTTAAAATATGATCCAGTATAATTAAATTATCCTCTTCAGAAAAATTATTTATATTTTTTATATCTTGATGTTTACTTAGATATTCACATATTTTGCATATAGATTTTCTACTATGAAACTCACCAACTAACTTCTCTTCTCCACAAACTTTACAAACTTTTGTCTTTACATCACTCATAACATAACCTCCTACTATTATATTATTATTTTATAAAATTAAACAATAAAACCCAACTTACCTATCTCCTACAAACAAAAAACATCGGGAAGGAGGTAGGAGTTCTCCTTATCAGTAGGTTAATTACTCCTACCTATCCCAAAATCCATAAAACTACAAAACTAAATATAAAATAAAAAGAACCTACATTTAGCAGATTCTTCAATATTACCAACATATCACATCAAAAAATCAATTATATTTATTTTAAAAACAAAAAATCAAAACTTACCAGTCAACTCAAATTTCTCAATCTGCTGACCAGTATACTTGCCATCACAAAAATTTTCAAATTGTGTATATGTCAAATCAGTGTGAAATTTTATTTCAACATTTAGCACATAAGCAATATGACAATATTTGTAATTGCACAGCATCAAACTTTCTGAATCCTCTGCACAAATAATCGGTTTTCTTTTCAACATTATCAATTCCTCCTAATAATTATACTCAACAAATAATTCAGTAAAATCAACACATACTTAAAACAATCTGTTCAGCACCCATACTAGGAGCAATTGGATTCCTATGTATGTCTAACACATCTAACTGATTAATTAATAAATTCTCATATTCACGTTCCTCATTGTACTCCAAATTCCCAAATTGATATTTCCCATTCACAAAACTAAGAAATTCAAAATTTTCATAAAAAGTATGCTTACTAACCGTATCTGTCTTAACTTCCAACCATACAGGTTTTCCTAATAATTCTTCCATAATCTCTTCAAACTGCAATTTAGTTAATTGATTATAATTCATAAAATAAAAACCTCCATAATTAAATTTACAAGGATTTATAATTTCCATCACCTTGTAAACTTATTATACAGGTTTATCAATGGGTATACAAATCTGTTAACCCATCATATTTGACCAAATAATTAAGTTATAGCATATTATCTCCAAATAACTAACTATTTCACAATATACCTCAATATGTCTTTAAATTTCTTTACTATTTAAATAATCATTAATATATTTTTCCATCTCATAAATCTTTTGCTGTATGCGTACTAATTCCAATATTAATTGCTCAGTTTCTTCTAAATTAGAATCATTAATTTTGTTTTTATATATCTTATCTTGAAGTATTTCTCTATCACGAAGTAATTGTCTCAATATATTAATTGAATCTAAATATTCAGGTTGTTCTTTATCTAAAAACATAGTAATAATATCTCTAACAAAATCTGAAACATTTTTATTCTGTTTTCTAGCGGTAGACTCAATACGCTTTTTTAACCCAGGTGTTACCCTTATTATTAATTTTTCATCTTTTGTTGACAATTAAATCACACTCCTATCTATATCATTATACCACAACTATGTAATCCACAAAAATAAGATAGAGAATGTTTATTTATCGCTAATTTTGATTACTAATTATTATTAGTAATTTTATTGCTTAATCATATAATACCATACTATAAAAATAAAGTCAACATATTTATTTTATTATTTTGTAAAGTTATTTTATGTTATTTTATGTTATTTTATGTTATTTTATAATTCAAATTAAATAATCACAAGTAGTAACTAAGATTTATATATTTATAGATGTATTTAATATAATTTAATATTATATTTTAACCTTAGTTACTTATTTCTAATTATTTAATTGATTTCTGTGTTAATTTATGATTTCACTATTTTTACGATTTTGCAAATGCTTATAAAATAAGGGTTTATAGCATGTTAAAATTTATAATATCATAACAAAATGAGGATTTGGTTATGATATTATAAATCACTCAAAGATTTTCTTTCAGTTTGTTTAATACCATCTTCATTAAAATATTTACCTAATTCTTCATCAACTTCAGTATCATTGTATAAACTTACCATATCAGTAGATTCCCATCCTATAATATCTTTAATTACATCCGCTGGGATATTCGCTTTGCATAGAGAGGTGTTAAAAAAATGACGTGCCGAGTGCCAATAATAATCAATTCCAAGAATATTAGAAAATGTTAATGCCCATGAATTTAATAAAGAAACATCTGCTGGTTTCCAAATACCACCATATTTATTCCAAAATAATTCTTCACCTTCAATACCTAGTTCTTGTCTTTGTTTCATCCATAAATCAAAATAAGGTTTAAAAGTTTTTACTAACACATATCTATATATAAACTTACCATTACCCATTCCTTTAGTTTTTATTTTCTCAGGTGTTTTATATAAAGCACCATATATAATATTTTCATCAATAAAATAATTAGTTTTAAATCTAAGTATTTCAGATTTTCTTGAACCACTAGATACAGCTAATGCAAATGCACATGCTTGTTGATATTTACCTTTATCAACGAGATAATTCAATAAATATTCAATTTGATTATCTTCTAAGATTGTTTTATTCCTAACTTCTTGTTTAGGAGGAGCAGGTATTTTATTTATAATTGGTCTAAAATTAGGATACAAATCATCCATTATTGCTTCAATAAAATTAGACATACTACTAATAGCAGATTTTAATCTTCTAACCCTTGCAGAACTTAATTTTTGTGTATTGACCATCCACCCCTGATATTTAATTACATCACGTTTAGTAAAATCAACAAAAAACTTATTATTATTGTATTGTAGATTCCAAGTTAGGAAGATCATGATGTCATTTAAATAACCATCTACTGTTTTTGTTGATTTATTTGTACTTTTACAATATTCAATAAACTCATTCATTAATTCTTTGTTCTCATTTGAAACTTTATCCCATAATTCAGGAGTTACTATAGTATGTTGTTCAGTTTTTCTAGGCAATATTAAATCACTTCCTTCAAATTATTATTTTAAAAAACTAAAAATTTCATCTAACTTATTTAAATCTTTAGGATAAATAGCAATAAAATTATCTTGTAAATTTGCTTTCTTAATAAAATCAATTTTTGTTTTATGTCTTTTGTCATAATTATAGTTACCCATAAGTCCAAAATACTCAATAATATAAAACTTATCATCATTTTGCAACAACCAATCAAACCTCTTATATCCAATAAATTTTCTTAATTCTTCATTATCTTCAACTAAATTTTTATAGCAATATTCTTTTGCAATTATATTAATATTATTATTAAGAAAATAATTATGTATTAAACATTCAGATATAGATAAACACATTGTTTCATCTTTTGCATAACATATTGTTCCTCTGGCATGATCTGAATTAGGTATACAACCAAGTGATTCCATAAATTCATTCCAACTACATTTTAATCTTCTAATAACTGTTCTTGGTGATGGCAATTCATAAACTTTTTTACAAAACTCATATGTAGGTGTAATATCTAAATCTTCAATAAAATCTTTATATACTTTAATTATTTCTTCATTAGTTAAATGTTGTGAAATATCTTTCTTATTTGGTATGTGTCCCAAAGATAAAAATACATTGTTAATTCCACCAAAATAATTAAAATAAGTACAAGCATTAACCATATCTTTATTATCATTTACCTCTTTTGTAGATGGTAATCTACCTAATTGATTAATAAAAATTTTCATATCTTTAATCATTTCTTCTTTTGATCTTTGTCTATCAATCATGCTTTCTTGAATTATTTCAAGTCCAAGCTCTTCTTTCATTTTATTCATGGTTCCCCAATGATTATTTATAGTTTTTATTCCAATATCATTATCTTTATTTATATTATTAAAATCTTCTAACATAATAGGTCTATTTAATTTATTTTTCAATTCTAATATCATTTTAATAGCTAACTCTTTAGATATATTATATCTAGGTTTATAACCAATATATTCTATAAATTGGTTATAATCTTTAACATTTTTATTTGGACAATATTTTACAAACCAATTAGCTGTTGGTAATTGATAATTATTATGTAATAATTCATGATATTTTAGTGGTCTTTTTAATTCATTACTTATTTCTTTAAATTTATTCATATAATCATTATATTTATTAATATCTGGATAAAATATATTATATTCAGATATTAAATATTCTGACCATGAAGTATTATTTAATTTTAATATACTTGTTACTTTTTGAAATGATGGCATTTCATTATTGCCAGTATTAAAATCTTCTGAAGTTGGATATCTATTATGTATTTTATAAAATTCAGAAAATATTATTTTTAAATCATTCATATTAATACTACGAGGTGATTTATATTTATCACCAACTTTAATATCTCTATCTTTTTTAAATCCTTTTTCTCTATAATAATCTTCCCATTCATTATAACCTAATTTTTTAAAATATCTTTTTATTGGTCTTATATCACCAATAATTTTTTCTTTATAAATTACTGAATTAATTGGAATTATTCCAATCTTTTTAATTAATAATTCAATTTTTTCTAAAACTTCTTCATAATTAATTTTCTCACTCATTACACAAACACCATCCTTTAATGTTTTATTTTATTTGTCCTATAACTCCTAATAAAAAATAAAAAAATATCAAGTAGGAAACATTAGGACTTATGCTTATCGTGTTGCAATCACTATCCCACTTGATATAAACTTAAATAAATTTAATAAATCTAAAAAACTTAATCCATAACACAAAAATACCCACCACATTTTCGTGATGAGCATTTTCCTACCATAAATTAAATTGTAAATAACCATAAAACCATCAAACTATCTACATCAAACTATCTACACTAACAATCTAATCTCACTATCCCCAACCACCAACCTCTTACTATTCTTAATATCCATAATAGATTTCTTTGCTTTTTCCGGTTTCCTCTTCTCAGGATATTCTTTTAACAATTCTTCATATATTTGTTCCCAACTATAACCTTTCTTCTCCATAAAATGTATTTCATCTTCAATCTCTCTGATTTCTTCTAAATCTTTCTGAGATAAATAATCTCTAAGATTATCTTTTTGTCCCAAATCTAAATAATCTCTAATTTCTTTTGCATTCATACCGTACAAAATATTATATGTAATGTTCGTCACATCTTTATAAGTCTTGCGTCCTTTAGGTAATTCACCTTTACCAATCATTTTAGTAATAGAAGCAGTTTCTCTCTTCCTTCTAAAAGTACCATCCATTCTTATTACTAATCTTTCTATATCCTTACCTGTTAATATATTTTCTATTTTCTTTACTATTTCTTTTAATTCAAAATATTCATCAATAACTTCTTTATATTGTTTCATTGCTAACTCTGAATCCATCAATTTAAGTAACAATGTATAACCTCTTTGAGATAATAAATAAATATTCTTACTTGCATTGATTGATTGTCTTGTAAAAATCTTACTATCGTTTAAAACGAGAGCTACATTTTTATCATTTTTTAAATCTAAAATATCAATTCCATAAACAAAGTGTTGTAAATTATTATTAATCAATTCATTAATATGTCCTAATTTTTTATTATGTATCTCAGCAACAGTTTTTGCTAACATAACTTTCTGATCTTTCCCAAATCCACCATAAACAATTGGCACTTCTATCCCACAAACCGTTGTATTACCTTTAACTACTAAATTACTCATAAACACAATCTCTCCTTTTATTCATTAATTAAATTTATTAGAGTAGGAGAGGTTTTATTTTCTCCTACTCAACTACCTATCTAACTACTTAATCACATACTGTATATATGTAAACAAACACTTATAGGATTAGTGGCGCGACTACTATTCCTATATATAATTTATTTTTATATAGTGAAGATAATGTTAGATTTTATCTTCACTATATTTTATTAATCTATGTATTCAACTAACTAAATACTATTCTTCACTCTCACTTTCATTAACTTCACTAACAATACCATTTACTTTATCCTTAAAAACCTTACCTGCCTTAAAACTAATTACAAAATGGTCTACACTATTATATTCTTCACCTTTTTTCGGCCCAACATTAATAGTACCAGTTTTACCTTCTTTAAATTTCTTCTCAAAATTTCCAAAACCAACAAGTTTCAAATCATCATTTGCAACAGTATCCATGATTAAATCTAAAAAACATTCACCATAAAATTCTGCTTCTTTTTTTGATACTTTCTTTGATTTTTCAACCTTATCAGCCTCAAATGCTTCTTTCTTTTCGTTCAGTACCTCTGCATAGCGGTTCAATAATTCTTTCTTAGTCATAATAAATCATTTCTCCTTTTATTTTATATTATTTTTATTTCCTCAGTTCATTTTCTGAGGTTAAATTTATTATACATTTATTTTTATATTCTGTCAACAGGTATTTAGATTTATTTTAGGGATTTATAATTTTATTTTATGGATATTTTTAAGCAAAGGACGGGGCAAATAATTACTTATAATAATTTACTTACAATCAACACCCTGTCTCCGTAAACCTTTGAGGATTGCTTCTCTGGCTTTACCATTCTTTAATTCTATAAAACTATTATGAATAAATGGTCTTGCTCCAATTGTATCATCAAGAGTTTGAGTCCAGTAACCTTTACCATATTCTATAACTTTGTCAACCATTCTTCCATCTAATTCATCTTTACGAATATTTTTAACTTTTAAAGTATTATCATCAATCATAGTAGTTTCTATATTATCACGGTCTAATAAACCTCCTTGATCATAAGAACGAGAGTACGATTTAGGTTCGTATACATTATATACGTCTTCAACAACATGCATCTGGACAGTAGTTTTTGATTGTTGAGATAATTCATTTTGCATTGCAGATTTTATTTTCTTTTGTAATTTTTTTTCTATCTCTAATAATTGTTGCTGTAAACTTGCCAATAATATTTCACCTACCTTTATAAAATAATTTAATTAATCAATAAAAATTATTAATACTATCTTATCTAATCAATCATCTAACAATCTTACCATCAACCATATTTAACTTTTCTTGCATTATAAAATCTAATATTAATTCTTCAGATTCTTTTTTGCTGAAATAATTATTTAATATTTTTATATAAGTATTTAATGACGCATAATTATTTTTATCAATATCATTATGTATGTCTGAGATAATATCAAACTTTATAAGAGGGTAGAGGTTGTTATTTAATTTTATAATATCTTCCTCGTTATTATTATTTATATTAACATTATCATATTGTTTTACTTTAGAATATAATCTTCTACCACAAACAGGACAATAATTAATAATAAAATCACCTAAAACACTTGCACCACTATCATCTGCTTCTAATAAAACTATTGTATTATCTGACATATATACAAGAAATTCATCATCACGAAAATTACCATAAATTAAAGTACCTATTTCTTCAATTTTCTGAGAACAATATTTACATTTACTATTTTCAACACTATCATAATTCATTTGACTTCTATCTATTTTATTAAAGTCTTGATCAGGAGTTAAATTAATATTATATATGTATTTTCTACTCATTATTTCTATATATGATTCTATCTCACTTCTTTCTTCTATTTTTAATAAATGTTTATTATCAATATTTTTTATCATAAAGAAAACAAAAGCATCTTCACCATATTTATTATAATCATTTTGAAGTTTAAAATTACAATGACTACCATTACTTAAATCTTTTAAATGTTCACTTTTTCTTCTTTCAAAATTATTCGTACTACCAATATAAACCATCTTATTTACTTTATTCTCAATTTTATAAATTCCCATTTCTTTACCCATAATTATCCACTCCTTGTCGTGTTATTTTATTAATACTATTTCCTTGTATTATTTCTCACCTATAAAAACAAAAAGAAGAGAGGACACAAGGAATCCTCTCTTATCAATTGGGTTAATTACTCCCAATCTATCTTAAATTAAATTGTAAAATTACAAACATAAAAACAAATAAAATATATTCTAAAATTATTTTTGTGGAGTTTACGGAACAAAATAATTTTTAGATTAGTTATAAAGTCTTAAGACTTTATAACTAATAATGTTTTTAATAATAGTTATAATTTTGCACCCTTTTTTACTTATGAATAAGTCTTTTATTATTCAATAGTAAATTTAGGGGCAAATTAATCTTCAATTAATTTTATAACCATCCAAAAAGTTTTCTTATAGTTTTTAGATTTTCTACTATTTTCTTTATCAGAAGTAATTCTATAATTAACTTGATATTCTTCAAATAAAGAATTAATAGTTTTTAATCCTACTGAACCATGATTTGCTTTAGGAGCATTTAATAATTCTTTCATAAGAAATTCCTTAAAATTATTTTGTTCGTCTTTAAACATTTTGACTCCTACTAATTCATTTAATTTATATTCAAGAGTAATTTCATCATAAAAATCTTCTAACATAAAAATCGTATCTCCCATCTTTTGAAATCTTTTCATTACTTCATCTATATAACCTTCACTATCTTCATTTTCTAACATATATTTACATAAATTATTCTCATATAAATATTTAAAATGCATAATCTCATTAATTTTTAAAGTTACACCATTTCCACTATTAATAACATCAATCATATCACCTATAGTTTCTTTCTTATATTCACTAAGAAATTTTACTTCACTATTATTTTCTAAATATTTTGCTTGTGCTAATTTATCATTGTTAAAATTAATTCTAGTATTTAAACTTCTGCCTTTTCTATCTTTTATGTATATATTAATTTTATCATGTTCATCTAATATTCTTTTCCTGCCAATACATTGTTGTAGTATATCTAAATCAAATATGTCTATAATAATATGTTTTACTAATTTATCTTTTATATTAATACCATTATCTAATACACTAGTACAACATAATATTTGACAATTAAATTTTTCATTTTCTATTATATTTTTTCTTTCATCTTCATCAGAATATTGAGCATATAATTTACTATGTTTGCTACATATAAATTTAGCATTATCAAATTTATTGCTCATTTCATATGCTCTTTTAGCACCTGTAAAATATATCACCTTTTCACCTTCAGGTATTTCAGTTAATAATTTTTCAAGGACATCATTATTATAATAAAAATAAAAATCATTTATATAACTATAATTAGGTTTAATTTCATATTTTATAGGTTTTATATTTTCTATTTCAAGATATTCTTCTAGAATATTACAAGTAGCACTAAGTAATATTTTTAATGAACTATGATTAATTACCCAATTGAATGATATATCTGTCTTTCTTGAAAATGTAGAATCTAAAAAGAAATAATGTGTTTCATCTGCTACGATAATATCATAAGGAATTATCTCTTTCCCATTCATTAACGCATATTCTATTTGCTGATAATTCATAATATTAATTATAGTATTATTTTGTTTTGATAATTCTTTTATATTTTGTTCTTTTAATATATCTCTATTTGTTAAAAGTAAAATAGTTTTATTATTTATCCTACAATATTCACTTAAAATGTATTTAACAAAATGTGATTTCCCACTTCCTGTAGGAGATTTAATTAATATAATATCATCTTTATTCCATTGTTCAATATCTTCTAATTTTATTACATTACTTACATATTTCATACTAAAACACCTCATCCTATTATTTTTAAACAAAATAAAAACACCTAGATTATTTCTAGGTGTTAAATCATCATAATTTATATTTAATTCTTTTTCCTATTGCACCACTCACAATATGCATTATATGTATCCTTATATCCAAACTTATACCACGTTTTCTTAGTAGTAGGATGGACACCTGTTTCTAATATTCTACATCCTTTATTTAAATAAAAATTACATTGAAAAACATTGTAGATATAAACCGTACCACTTTTTTGCTTTTCAGTATTCATATTATCACTCCTTTCATCTTATAAAATAAATTATATTTCCAATCTTAACTCCTAAAAACCAAAGTCTTAATATTCTCATAGCATCCCATATATTTACTAATATCTGAATTATAAAAATCCTTCAACATTTCATCAATTAATTCATTATCCTCATATATGAATACTTTTTTATTTCCTTCTCTAATGAATCTTGTGAAATTTACATTGCGAAGGTTTAAATATGCTATTTGTTTTGTATCTGTTAAACGGATTTCTGACATGATATATCCTCCTCAGAGTATTTTCCTAATCTTTTATGTATTAATTCACAATATTTTTCATCAATTTCACTACCTATAAAATTCCTATTTATATGTATACATGCTTCACTTGTAGTACCACTACCCATAAATGGATCATATACAACATCACCTTCTTGTGTACTTGCGTTAATACATCTAATTGGTAAATTAATATGAAATGTTGCTGGATGACCACTTATTTTTCTAGATACTTTTTTCATTTCCCATACGTCAGTCAAACATTCTATATTATTTAATTTTATTTTTGTGCTTTTATTAAGAATAAATAATAATTCATAGACAGGGAAGAATCTTCTCTTGTCTACATTGGCAGTAGATTTTAAATTTAATATTATAATTTGATATACATTAAACTTTGATTTATATATCCAATCTAAAGGACTAATAATACTTCCTTTTACAATTCTATTTTTATGATTATAAAACATAAATCCATCATCTTTTAAAATCCTATGACATTCATTTAAAACTTCTATTTGCCAATTTTGATAATCTTCTTCTGTTAATTTATCTTTATATTTGTTATAATCACCATATGTAATACGTTTACCATTTACAAAAGTATGAAAATCACCACCTAAATTATAAGGTGGAGAAGTAATTATACAATTTACTTCTTGTTCTTTTATTTTACTCATAGTTACCATACAATCTTCATTGTACACCTTATTAATTTCAATCAATAAAATTCCTCCTCATAGTTTTATTTTATTTGTGTCATCTCAACACAAAAAGAGACACCATTCAGATGTCAAATTTTCTATTGAGATAAATATATTATGAAAAATTTATATTACTAATCTAACCAATCAATTAACTAACACACTCACTAACATTACCTTCAACTTTACCATCAACTTCCATCAACCTTTTCTCACTAATCTCAATTGCCCTTTCACTAATATCACAACCAATAAACTTCCTACCCAATTCTTTTGCTACTACCATAGTTGTTCCACTACCACAAAATAAATCTAATACTATTTCATCTTTATTTGATGATGCTTTAATTATTCTTTCTAATAGAGATTTCGGTTTTTGGTTATTATATCCTGTTCTTTCTTTTGCTCTAGGATTTAATATATCAATACACCACACATCATCAATTTGTCTTTCATATTGAGGAAAATATTTAACACTTCCATCTTCATTTCTAATTACATCACCATTTTTATTTTTCCTATTTTGATATAATTTAGGATTCTCAATTTCCTCATATAAATGATTTATTTTATTTTTACCTTTAGAATAAAATAAAATATTATCATGCATTGATTGTAATTTTATTTCTGATTTACCACACCATCTTTTATAACTCCATATTATCTCATTCCTAAAACAATCAAATCCAAATATTTCATCCATCAATACCTTCATATAATGTACTAACCTATAATCCATATGTAAATAAATACTTCCAGTATCCTTTAATACCCTATACATTTCTTCAATTCTAGGTCTATACCATTCAATTGCTTGCATAGGAGTACCTAGATTGTCATTATAGTCTTTAAATTTTCTGCCTGTGTTGTAGAGAATATCACAGTAGATGAGATTTATATAGTTACTAGGTAATTTATTTAGTAATTCTAAATTATCCATTTTGTAGACTTTGTTTAATTCAAGCAAATCAATCAAATAATTATTACCTCCTTAATGTATAATAGAATATTTATTTTAATATTCTGTTGGTCTGATGTTATTATAACTTATTGCCGAAGGTATGTCAACATATTTATTTTAATATTCTGTAAAATTATTTTATATTATGTATTTTTATTTAGTGTAGAGTGAGATGTGATTTACACTCTACACTAAATTGTTAATAAATTAACTAATCAATATTTCTAATACATATATATATTTTACCTTGGGAATAAGAATTCACTGTTTTATTTTTCTCTACGATTACTTTGTCAACAATATTGTCATCTTCACCGTACTCTCTAGTTATCACCTGATCTAAAATACTTTTAGCAAGATTTTGAACATCTATAGATTCTATACAGTCAAATTTTAAAAATACAATAATTGGTTTATTCCAATCAATATTTAATTCATTTTTATCTATTAATTGATAGGAAGGAAACGTATTAATCCAATTTTTATATGTTTTTGTCTTAACGGTAATAATATCATTAGACCATTTATCTTTTACATTCTCAAATAGATAATTATTTGACATTCCATGCTTATTTATTATCATATATTCATCTATTTTGGGGTTTAAATTTTGAATCATATCTTGTTGTTCTTTTATAATTTCATCCTTATATCTAATCTTTTGACCGTATGATTTATTTTCTGAAATACTTTTTCTATTTGAAAATTCTTGTATAAAGTAACTATATGTAGTAGTTTTTGGAAGATACATTTTATCTGTTGGCGAAATATTATTACGATTCTTAGTTAGTCCATCAATAAATCTTCCATATTCTATTCTTTTAATTTCTGAATTTTTTATTTGTACAAGATATTCTTCAAATAATTTAACTAATTCAGGAAACTCTTCATAACTACAAGTTTTAAATGTAGTTACAGTTTTACGTTTACCAAAATGTGATTCAAGTAATTGTTTGCGTTGTAATTTATTATCTTTTTCATTTAATGCTTTGACTACATCTAAAGATACTTGTCTACGGTGTTCTAATTCTTCTATCATTTCTTCAAATGCTTTGGTATATTTATATGTAAATATCAATGCATCATCACCAGTGAATTTATTAACCAAAATTGAAAATCCCTGACGATCCATTAAAAATTCTGGTCTTGATTGTTTGTTTTCATCTAAATATGACCCCAAGGTAAAATTTCCTTCGGCTAATTCTGGAATTGCTTCTATAAATTTTCTAATTTTCTTTAATACATCTGAATGATCTTTACCATACTTTAATGCAACAGTTCTACTACTAACTACAACCTTACCATCCTCATTAACCACTAAACCAAATTCTTTTTCAAACTCCATCAATTTACTTTCCATTTGCATAATAATCGACTCCTTTACATTTTATATTTTATTAATGATTTTCAAATATTAAATAGCAGTTGCGATACTATCTAATAACAAAAAATCATTTAGAGAAAAGTTAGAAGAAATATTAACATCTAACTTCTCTCTCGCAACTTCTCATTAATAAGAAATATAAAGGAGATGTTAGAATAGTTTCTCAAACTACTCTCTAAATGATTTTTAGAGGGAAAATATAAAATATTAAATTGTGCTATATTTCAATAAAAAGACACTTCAATTAAGAAATGTCTTTTATCTATTGAAATATTATATTTAATTATTATTAATATTATTTATTTTCTTACTCCGTAATCTCAATCTTACTAACTACTTCATCTACTTCGTCCGTTACAATCTCATCTGTTTTGTCAGAAACAATATCTACAATATTTTCACTTTTATTAACACTTTCAATCTCACCACCAAAAACTTCCTTCAAATACTCAATACTTTTCCCATCATTTATAAATTGATCAATTCTACTATTAAATTTCAACATATAATCATTAATTTTTTCTAATTCACTTTCTGGAAATTCTCCTATAATTTTGTCAAAAATTTCTAAATCTAACATTGCATTTAATACCTTAATTTGAGTTTGAAAATCATCAGTTTTAGCAATTTCCACATTTGTAAATGTTTTTATTGCAAGTAGCATTAAATATGAAACTTTAACTGATTCATCTAAATCTTTTAAATTATCATAATTGCTAATAGATTCCATAATTAATGCATTTAGTTTGGTAGGGATAAATACTTGATCCACCAATACTTCATAATCTTTTTTGTTAAGAGTGACAATTACTTTTCTCTGCACAAATAATTTTGATTGTTCCTGAAGGAGAATAGAAGAAGTTAGTTTATTTGATTTTGCCATAATAGGGATACCTCCGTTTATTTTTTATTTTATTTATTTAATTATGTAAAATATTTAAAAAGAACAATAAAAAAAGAATATAGAAAAAATCTATATTCTTAAATATTACTAATATTAAATTAAAATATTATTAATCACTATTCATTTTAATCAATCCTAATTTAATTCCAGCGAATCTTACTCTTCCAACAATACTATCTTCATTATCTTTCTCTATGAATTGAAATTTATCATTGTCTTTAAAAGACATATTTACTAACTTATTAACATAATGTCTGGTATGTCTTCTACAAATGATAACTATATCTGAATGTTTAATCATAATTTCTAACTTATTTACATCATCTACATCAAATGAATCAAACCATAATACATTTAATCCATGTTTCTTTAATCTGCCCATATATTGATTTTTATATTGTGAACCAACAATTAAAACTGTAAAATTACCAAAATTAACATATTCATCAGTGTTGTTATTTTTACGCTTATACTTATTAATAAATAAAGAATTTTCTTCATACATATCATAATCAAAACTATAATACTGAAATGCTTTAACTAATTTTGCTAATCCAAATTCTACAATTGCTTTCGCAGGAATTCCATTTTTCATATATGGAATAGTATTAATAATAGGATAAGTTTTATAATTTGTTCCAATAAAAAACCATCTATTATTAATTAATCTTAACCAACCAAATTCTATGTTAACATTATCTTCTATTTTCTGCACATCAGATTTACAATTATAACCTAATCCAAATTTCATTTTATTAAAATATAACTTATATAAATTATAGATTTTTTCATATTCCATATAATTTGTATCATTAAACCTTGCAGTTAATTCATCTATTAAATCTAAAATTGTTAAAGATTCTTTATAATTCTCAGCAAGGTATTTAAAATGTTGCAATTCAATACTCATATTCATAATAATTTCTTTATGTTTCTTTAAATCTTCTGCTATTGTAGAAGTATTAATATGTGTTAAAGCAGTTTTAAGTTTTTCATATTTAACACGCAATTCTTGATGCTCAAGTTTCATTATTGCAAATGTACTTCTATAACTCTTATTATCTTCTACTAACTTATCATAATTATCCTTATAAGGAAGTCTATTTAATACATCTTCCTGAATTTTAACTAAAATATTTTCCTGCTCAGTAATTTTATTTTTCAACGATAATATTTCAGCACTTTCATCAAGAATATTCTTCTGTTTTAAATCGTAAATTTCTTTCTTCAAAAGGGAGATAGTAGATTTATTATCTTTTAATTCTTTATTTTTTAATACTAAATCCTTTTGTAGATTCTCAATTTGTTTATCTTTTTGGCGTAATTCTTTTGAATATTCTTTATTATTGTTATTACTATTAACATCATTGTTATTAACAATAATATCATTTAATTCTTCAGAATCTTTTACATTTTCAACTTTAGTTACATTTATAAATTTTTCAAGTAATTGTTTCTTCTTATTTGCTGTTTTATCTTTATCATTTTTATAGGTTTCTGCAAATTTAAGTTTGGGATCTACTGACATCATTTTAATATTCATTTTATTATTATCACCTCATCAGTATATGGTATTATATAGTATTATATGTTTTATATAAAAATATTATACCATTGATAAATGATAAAATAAAGTGTAAATGATATGAGAGGAGGTAAGATTATATTTATATTATAAATTTATATAGTTTTCTTTAATTCCTTTGCTTTCTTTCTCTCTTTTCTTCCTTTTGCAATAACTTTTACATCAACCCAACCTTCATTTTCTTCATTACCATCAATTTTGCTATAATTTATAACATTTAAAATTTTATCAGGATATTTATAATTAAACAATTTTTCCTTGAGCAAGAAATCCTGTGTTGGCATGCCCTTAACATCAAATATAATCATATTTCCATTTGTATACTCTACTTCAAAATCAGAAATATAATAAATTGGTAGATACTTTTTACCATGTTTTTCAAATTTATCTTGAAGTAAATATTTAGGTTGAATTCTTATATTCTTAACTATTCCTTTTTCTTGTTGTAAGAGAAGATATACATAGAATCTGTATTCAACATCTGAAGAAAATGTATGTCCATTTAATGTCCTTTTTTCTTTTGCTTTAGTATTTGTATTTACGTTAAATTTTGATCTTGCCATCAATACACCTCTTTAAATTAATAATTTTAAAACAAAAATAACTACCCTAAAAAAATATAAGGTAGTTATCTCTAATCTAAAAATCACAAACTATTGATATTATTGACTTTTCAAACCTCAAAATCATGACAAAACCGAAATTTTATGTTGATTTGGTTAAAAAATAAGGATTGATCTCATAAATAGATCAATCCTTATTTTTAGTATTATTATAGAATAATGAATAAATATTTAATTGTTATGTATAAAATATTCAGTTGTATCTTAGAAATTAACCAGTTAACGCACCCCAGTTAGTTTGCTAGTCTAACTAAACGTATAAAACTTATTTACCTTAATGATTTTAGCAAAAAATGGTATCTCATCCTTATATTTTTCAATTTGTTCCATGAGAACATTTGACCCAGTAAATAAAATTCTACCAACGCCATCGAGATTAAATTGTAGCGTAAGGACTTTACCATCTTTAACCTTTGCGTACTTACTATCCGAAATTTTATAACCAATTACTTCAATTTCTTTATCTAAAACTTCTTCAATTTTTATTTTGTCACCAGTTATTGCACTAGACTCAGTGGCAAAATCTGAAAATCTTTTCATTGCCACCACCCTTATACTACATATTCTTCTCCTGTGATTTCTTTAAATTGCTCAACGGTTATTTTACTTTTTGCCACAGCTTGCTTACATTGTTCTAATGTAGCCATCCCTTTCGGATAAGTTACTTTAAGCCATGCGTACATCTTTTACACCCCCAATATTATGTCTGTTAGTTGTTGTCCGAGTAATTGCAGATCATCAACAATTGTTCCCTCTTGTATAATTTGTTTTGCCTTCGCAATCTTAGCTTCTCTTTCGGATTTCTCAGCCATTTGCTGTAACCCCAAATCAAATAGATTACCAAAATTTTGAGTAATAAATTCCTGAATATTTTCTCTGTCAGGAATAAATACATCTACCTCTTCAAATGTATATTGTTTTTCTTCTAACTCTTCATGAAGAATAATTTCTTCTGTGAAGTTCCTACGGAGAGTAACATGTCTAACCCCGTTTTCAACTTCTCGTAACCAAACTGTATCTGGCATAAAACTGCATTGAGAAATCATGTTATAACCAACTCCTTCATGTATTTTTCTTTCAACCTGTAAGAATTACACCACTTCAACCAACCCAAATATGATTGAGTCGAGCATCTATCAGAATAAGTTAAAGTTCTTTTTTTCTGGAATTTACGCATCTTCCGTTTGAAATTTAAGCAAGTTGATTTCCTTAATAATACATAATCCCTAAATATGCGATACCCTAAGAAATCAATTCCTCTCACATCAACAGGAAATACTTGATAATTACCTTTGAGTTCTAATTTAAGTTCTCCAAGATAACCTTTTATTTCTTTTAAAAGTGCATGTAATTCTTCTTTTGAATTAGATAGTATAACTACATCATCCATATATCTGAAAACATATTTACAGTGTTTTACTTCCTTTAACCAATGGTCAAAGTTACTCAGGTATATATTTGCGCTCCATTGAGATAAATAGTTACCAATTGGGATACCTGTATCGTTAGACATTTCAACACTGTCTATTATTTCGTCAATTAACCATAATAAATCTTGGTCTTTAAATATCCTGCGATATTTTTGTTTTAGGATTTTGTGATTAATAGATGGATAATATTGACGAATGTCAAACTTCAAACAGTATTGAGCATATGCCTTATTTTTTAATGCACGTTTGACTTTACTTAATCCTTGGTGAATACCTCTCCCTTTGATTGAAGAAAGAGTATTTGATACTAAAGTTTTAAGCAAATAAGGTTCGATGATTTGCAAGATTGCCCACTGTACAATCCTGTCTGGATAATATGGTAGTTTATAAATCTCCCTTTCTTTTACTCTGTCCCATTTTTTAAATACCTCATATAGACTTGTTTTGTACGTCTTATTTATAAGCATTTCTTGGATTTGTTTAAGATAATAATCCTCGCTATCATTAATCATTTTTACGTCTTTGTAAAAACTCTTACCTTTTCGTGCATTTTTATGCGCCAATCTTAGGTTTTCTAAATCATAAATTTTCTCATATAAATTACCAATTCTTTTCATTGCATTCCTTCTTGTGCTTTGTATTGTACCTGGCCTTCGAGAATTAACCTACCAGCACGGTTTTTAAGTTTTTATGTTTCACCAAGAGGTGGGGCAAAATAAATCACAATGTTTTCACCAAAGCATAAAGGTGTGTGCTGATATTACGATTACGATTACCTGAGCTATTATTCAGATTCCAATAGAATGCTCCCGTATTCGCTCCATTATTCCAATTACTGCCTAATTGAGTGACGAAAGTGCCTACGTTTTTCGTAATTATTTTGCCCATATATAATTAATTTTTAAAAATTAAGCGGAAAGGCGCGCGCCGATACTACGACCACGATAACCCGAGCTATTATTCAGATACCAATAGAATGCCCCCGCATACGCTCCATCACGCCAATGACCGCCCAATCGAGCGACGAAAGCGCCCACGCTGTTTTGGTAATAATAGTCTGCGAATTTTGAACTTGACGTGCCGAGGCACTCGGCAGGGACAAACCCGTAATCAAAGTTGTAATTCAATAAATCTTTTGACATATAACCGTTTGCGTGTGCTAATTCTCCAACCTTTATATACTGACCTGTAAAAACATCCGAAACAAAATTTCCATTAATATTGCTAATATAGGCGAATCCATTACTTATGTTAAATCCATCTGTCCATTTCCAGATGTTGCCCCAAAAGTTTTCAAATCCACGATAACTTATTGAAACTAATCCGTCTGTGCCGACTGCTCTGCCTGATTTGTTACCAAGATAAGATGTACCACCAGTAATAATTGAATTATTATCCGTATTTGGTACATCTGGTACATTTGCTACACCTTGACCTATTTTTGATTGTGAATTTAAACCTGCGTATTCTACAATCAGCAACATTTGAATAGCACTTACGGCATTAAAATACTGTTGTTGCCAACCTGTACCACGATTAGTTGCAAGTATCCTACTATTTGGCAATGTTAAATTTTGCGTCAAACCAGAACAAGGTTTAACCCCTGCAATACTGCATAATTTATCTCCAGTAGTAACAGTAAAATCTGCAATTTGTTCATCTGCCAATAAATAAGCACTTGCAGAAACGTCATATATCGAACCTTCATAAGCACTAAAATACGCTTTTGTTCTTGTTTTACCATTCGCATCATAAAACCACGGATGAAACTTCATACCAGTTAAAGGCAACATACTAATATAAGTGTCAATTGTGTCACTATCTACTAGTTGTCGACTATAATAAAATGCAGGAATTTCAACCATAACTTGACCATTTGATCCATCTTCGATATATCCAGTATCACCATAATAAGCATTTACTTTTAAGGCATCGGATAAATTACAACGTCTCATACCAGCCCAAGGCATAATATTATTAAAATCATTCAATCCATCACCAATGTTTGCTACTTTACCGACAGAATTGCCAATACGAGTTATTGTGTCTGTCGATATTTTATATCTTATACCGTACTTTGCTACACCCATTTCTGTAATAGGAGCAATAAAGTTTGCACTATACCTAGATTGCGACATAGGAAATTCCCTCCCCACTCACAGACGCATCAATCCATATCTGGTTTACGTTAGCTACTGCAAATGTATAACTTTCTTTTGCGGAAAGTTCTACTCCATATACGGTAGAAGATACATTACTTCCTCCTGCATAGATGTATCCTGAGTTTATACGTTTGGCAATAATCGTTACTTCCCTGCAAGATACACTAGGCAATTGTACCCTTGTTCCTGCTGTTGTTACGTTTTGTATTATCCCAGTTATCGCAACAATACTACCAGTTAGTTTCATACTCCCTGGACTAGCATCAGTGAATATCTCATTCCCATTTGCATTTTTATTTACTACAGCATTAGTAGTTCCTGGTGTAGTTTGATCAATATTAACTTTAACATTGCCTAAAGCAGTAACTATATCTGCTAAACTCTTTACTGTTTCTCCTGTTTTTGTAATTGCATCTCTTAATGCTGATAATTGAATATTTAAATTAGCATTGGTTACAGCAGGAATATTTGTTATTTCTGTTCTTAGAGAATTTGTTCCTCCAGACAATATATCTGTTAAGGGAATATTTTCAGGCAATATATATCACTCCTTTATATTAATATTTAATTTAACATTATAATTTAAAATTATTTTAATATTTTAAACCCAAACTCTATCTATATCATTAATAACTGTGATTCCAAATAGTAGGTTAAATAGTCCACCTATTGACAAATTATCTATAGGTGTGGTAGTATTAATTTGATTATTTATATTAATAATTTGTGTAGGGATTAATTGTTCATTATTTCCTAACCAAACGTATTTCATATTTTAAAAATCACCTCTTTTGTGAGAATTTATTTTAATACTTAATTACATAGTTCATTACTAAGTAAGGTTGTAAATTATTATGTGCTAAACCACCACCTGTATTGGAAGTTCCCCAAGTTCCACTACCTGGATCTAATCTCCAATCGTTTGTGAATATATCACTAGTATCTGTATTCGTATTATTCCATGCCGTGAACGTATGATTATGTGAAGGCATTTCGGGTGTAGTAAGAGTATGTGTTTTCTCACCACCACTTTCACCTAATGTATCAAATTCTGTTTGTAAAGAATCTAATCCTACTGGTACTTTACCTTTTAGATTTGGAATATTAAAAGTAGTACTGCCATTTCCTACACCATAAGTATCACCAATTACATTAAATAATGCAGAATATGTATTTCTTGAAATAGCAGATCCATCGCAAATGAGATACCCACTAGGAGAAACAGAACCAGCAAACATTTGAATTGAACCTATTACTACACCATTTGATGCAGAAGCAGGAGCAAATAGTGTTTGAAATGCTGAATCAATTTGAATTGGTATATCTGATCCTTTTTGCACGATAATTTTACCAACAAGCATTGCATTTGTTGCTACTACTTGTGGAATTTCAGGTGGCTGACATGCTTTTGCTTGATCTAAACTAGCATCAACATCATAAAGAAATATATGTATTCGTGCAGAATCTATATCTGGTCTACACATACAACGATATACCCATACTACAGCATATTTTCCATCTGTAAGAGTTGATAATGTGCCAGTTTTAGGATCATATTGAGTATTTGGAAATTGAGTTGCAATGCTACTAGAAAATGTACCATCACCATTATTTATCCAAAGAAGCATTGTATCTACACTTGAATCTACTGTTGGAAAACTACTACTATATGATCCTTCCCATGCTTTTCCTGTATTTATAATAATATTTCTACTTTCTGATACTTCTAAAGTAAGTCCAGATGCTCTCTCAAATCTCCTTGTTTCAATTAATCGTCTGTGAATTTTATTTGATAACCCAAGTCCAGGTTCATCCCAATCAATTACTGAGATTCCATCACCTATACGAGCAATAGTATATACTGGAGTATTATTAGACCAATTAATATCTAATAAATTAAGAGTAATAACATATTGTGGATTACCATCATTATACTGAGCAATAAGATAGTTTGTAACCATATCAGTAGTTGCTAATGTTGTTTCTGGAATAGTATATTCTGTTATTAAACCAGTATAATTAGTTGTATTATATAATCTAAAAATACCTTCACTTATTGTAATTGTTCCTAAACCTGTATTATAAGTTATTGTTGGTTTTATAATAGTTCCAGAATTTGTTTTTAAATATGAACCAGATAAATTATTAGTATTATTATTTAAAGGCATATTATATTACACCCCCTCAGTTACAAGTAAATTCTTCAAACCAATTGAATTATGTATACAATTTATTGCTTGTGTTGATATAAACCAAGGTTGTAATTCATAATTACCATTACTAGAATTTACAGGTATTCCTTCATTTAATACAGCATCGGTTCCAAATGATAAATACATATCTGTATCTGAGTTATTAACAATAAGTAGATATTTTCTATTAGAATTAGCAGGGAGGATGGACGTAGATGTGGTGGATACTTGAATTGTTGTGTGTGTTAATGTTAAATTTGGAAATGCTGCTATTACTGTGCGTTGTACACCTAAACCTTGAGGATCTTTTTCGTATGAATTGTTGACTGTAGTACCGTCTGTGGATATGCCTTTTTGAATGATTGCTGTCTTATCTGTCTCCCATGTAGTACCATTGAAAAGAAATTCATTGCCAGTATCTATTTCTACAAGTTTATCACCGACATCTGTATGAGTTGGTTTGGTATCAGTTGATAGAGCATAGTAAGTATTTAGATGTTTATAGTGTGATGCATTTCTAACAGTCATGTTGAATTATCACCTTCTTTATTGTTTTTGTTTGGATATAAGGTTATAGAAAAGGCTATTTGATTTGTTGAATGATCTTATTGTATTTATTAGAATATTAAGCAAAAAATAAAAAAATAGTCTATTAACTAGACTATTTGTTATTTTTCTATATCTTTTTTAGTTATACATCTTAATTTTCCATAATCATGTTTTTCTTTAAACTCAGAACAAATTATTTTACTATTATCTATATCGAATATAATCCAAGAATGACCTGTATTTAAATAATTTTTTGCTAAATTAATTATTTCTACAATTTTATCATCTAAAGGTAATAAATCATTTTTAGAAATTAATCTAACCATTTTCCAGTCTTTATTTTTAAAATAATAATATCTTCTTATTTCTTTTTTATCAAATTCTTCTTGTGTCATTTTACCAAAAATTACTCTTAAACCATGCCCTCCACCATCATATTCTATATAGATTTTTTCATCTAGAAATGCAATATCTAATAATGATATTTTTGTGGCAAAATTTAATTCACCACCTAATAAATTATGTAAATATATTTGTTGTCTACTCGTTGGAGTGCTGCCATTTTTACATAAAGAGGCAATACTTTTTTCTACAGACTTTAATTTTATTTCTTCGACTTGCATAGGATTGTCACAACCAAATTTATTACGAAAAGTTTGTAAAATTTTATTTTTAACTTCTTTATTTTTACTTGGATTATCTGTACCATATTTTACTAACCATGTTTTAATACTCTTACCTCGTATTTTATCAGTTTGTAAAGGATAATCTACACCAAAATTATCATTATAATATTGCTTGGATTTTTCTATATAATCATCAGTTTGAAAATAAAATTCTTTTCCCCAATTAGATAAAGATGTTTCTATCTTTTTTTGTTTAACATTTTCTATTTGAGAATTATGTTCTACTCCATACTTATTTAAATTAGTTTGTTTCATTTTATCTTTAGATGATTGTAATTTTGCAACATTATTAACATTATATTTAATTAAATTACTTTCTTTAATTTTTTTACCTTTACATTCTTTACAACAGTCTTTATGTATTATACCATTTATATTTTGAGTTATATGTTTATTATAACTTTGAGAAAATTTTTTACCACAATAATCACATGTTACTTCAACATAAATTTTTGCATTTTCTCTTAAATCAAGAACATCTATTACGATTATTTCATTATACTTCCAATTATAACCCTTTGGTTCTAAGAACTTTTTATTATTTGGTCTGCATTTTATATTAACATATTGAGGTAATATTAACATGATCATTCCTCCTGTAGAATTTTATTATCCTGAAGGTTATTAAAATAGGGAAGGGGATTCAGGAAATATCCCCTTTGTCATAAGTTGATCACACTTATCTATCCCTAAATGTATTATACAATTATATTAGTATTTTGTCAATAATTATTTCTTAATTTCTATTTTTTTACTATAATATTATCTTCTAATTTATTAGTTCCTAACGCATTAAAATTAAATATATAATTACCAATTTCATCAATTATATATTCTGATTCTATAAAATCACCTTTTATATTTATAACATCTCCATCAGCAACCATTACTTGACCATTAACTAGAATATATATAATTTCATCATGTTTTTCAAAAATAAGAAATTTACCTTTCTTTATATCTACCATAATAATTCACTTCCTTTATTGTTATTCTATAATATCAATAATAACCATTTGGTTAGAAGAGTTTGGAAATGCTTCGCAATTAAAATCAAATACAGAAGGTTCGCCCTCAGAAGCATTTTCGATGGTAAATGAACTTGCAATCTTAATTTTTGGCATAGTAAACCTTGCAGGTAAATCAACACCGTCTGTTTCTCTCCTCCAAAGAGTATCTGCCTCAATTTTATAATAACCTGCAAATTTACCAGATTCAATTACAATTTCTTTTGCAGTTGCAGCAGAATCATAATAATAATCTACTATTACTTTATCTCCTGCAATTAATTCATGAGAAAGTACAGTACCAGCAAAAGTAAGTGTTTTTGAGGCAAGTTGATAACCATTAGTTGCATTTGAAGGTATTGCAATACCAATATCATCACCATTTACAGTTAAAAATACAAATAAAGGTGTTGCTGTTGCAACAGCAGGAGTTTCCGTAGTAGTAACTTCTTTAGAACTATTTAAAGTTAATACTTCTTTTTTATGTACTTTGACAACTTTAGTAGTAACTGTAGTACCTGCTAACATTGCCAAAGATTCTGGTGATATCAGACTATCTTGCATTTTATACATTACTTCTTTATTACTCTCCCACATTAATCGCTTGGGATTCCCAGCACCTCCACGGGCATAACTGGCATCGGCAGTTATCTCGGTAGATGATGTCTTGAGACTTTCTAAATAAAGTACAGGTTTACCAGTAGCAATTTCTTTAAAAACAACATTAGATATTTCTCTAGTACCAAATCTTGCCATAATTAATTCCTCCTTATTATAATTTAGTTATAAAATTTTTAATTTCAACTTTTTTAGGATCTGCACCATGTAATAAACTTTGAATACTAATCTCATAGTTATTAACTAATTGCATACGTTGAAATTGGTTATTAAACTGATAAATAGTCATTTCAAAAATACTATTTAAATCAGTATTTTTATTATAAAAAGCAAAAGCAGATATTAAATCACCCAAACTTAAATTTTCACCACTTTTTGATTTTATTTTATTTATTTTTTCTCTAGCTTTTTTAATTCTTTCGGCAATTTCTTTTGCTTTCTCATTTGCTGGATTAAATTCAATATCTTCTTTATTTATCATACAATTTATCTCTTTTAATAAACTAATAATATTATCAAAATTATCCTTACAAATTATATTATTGTTATTATCATCAAAATAAAAAAAATATTTTCCTAATTTAATAGGTTTTTTAAAAAATAATTCTAGCATTTCACAATAATTTATTCTAAATTGTTCATAATTTAAACAACTATGAAATATAATATCAAAATTACTAACTTTACTTAAATCATCTTCTTCATTTTGTAAATTTGATTTATCAATTAATAACAAAGAAATATAATAATTATATTTACTATATCTTAATTTAACTATATCTTTTAATTTTATTGGATATAAATTACCAATGTCTATAGATATTGGTAATCCACTTAATAACAGTAATTCTAAATCATCTTTTAAGATCATATTAATCACAACCTATTGGAAAAATCAATGAACTTATAAGAAATTACACAACCAAAATAGTCATCATTAATTTTAAAATCACCACCAGAATAAAGTTCTAAACTAAAATCACCAACATCTTTCTTTTTATTAAACATGGAATCAATTTGATCAAGCATGTAATCATATCGAAGACCATATTCTGTTTCAATTAATGAACTATGTGAAAAAATATAAATATTTAATAATCCAGACTTAAATGAATTATTAATATACTTATAATTGCCAAATGACATTGTTATATAATTTAATGGGTTATCTTGAATATTTATAGTATATTGATAAGGAAATATTTGCGAATATATTAAACTAGAAGGAATAAAATCATTTGGTAAATTATAATTTAAGAAATCTTTAGAATTAATTACTAACGCTTTAAGTAAATTTTCATTGGTAATTAATTTATAAATAATATTATTTTTATAATCTGTTAAACTGCTAAATTGACCCAATTAAATCACTACCTTTACATTAACTACCTAAAAATTAAAATAAATTTTTCAATCTAATACTCTTCTCAATAAATTTACCATTGCTATTGTCAGTTGCTTTTAACATAATATTATAAGTTACTAAATTAGCAGTAATACTACATTGATCTGCATCAATAATATTCAAAGTATAAGCATTTATAGGTGTAGTACCTGGAATAATGCTAAAAGTAAATTCTGCTCCTTCAACTAAAATTCCATTGTTATATTTTTTTGTAATATAATTCTGAGAATAATTTTTAATAATATCTGCATTACCTAACAATTCATAAGTTATATTATCTTGAGGTACTTCAATCACATTTATAGTAATAGTATCCAATATAGTATTATCAGATGTTAATTTAACAGTAATATTACAACTACCAATATTACTTAATGCTGTAACTAATCCACTAGAATTAACTGTACAAATTCCAGTATTACTACTTGTAAAAGTTAATGAAGGAGTAGGGGAAATTAAATTATTGTTATCATAAACATTACAATTTAACTGTAGAGTAGTAGATTCTTGAATATCTACTAAATTTCCATTCAAAATCTCCAAAGTATAAACATGTTCTTCCTGACTAACCTCACTATACTTCATTTTAAAAATTAACAATCCAATACTTGAAATATCGTCTGGAACACTTGAAATTTGATAATTATATTTTCCTAAATTATAAATATCATTAACTTTAATTTGCTGTGTTATTAATGTATTTGATACAATTAAAAATAATGAATTATCAACAGTTTCAATATATTTATTTTCTTCTGTGTTAAGATTAAGTGATTTTGAAATAATACAAGGTATTTGATATAAAACGGAGTTTTGATCATAATATTTTAATGTGTTGTTGCATCTAGTAATTAATCCAACATCATTTATCTGAGAAGTAGTATCTGTTTCTGTGCATATCCATTTAGAATTATCAAATTCAACAATATTACCAATATTAATAGTTTCATCTGGATAACATAATAATCTTTTCTTATTTGGATTTTTAATCAAAGAATTATCTTCAACAATACGAACATTTTTATCAACATCATTAATTTTTACTAAATTATAACTTGTAGAATTTTTAAATTCAGTTGATATTATACTTTTCATATTGTTTACATATAAACTTTTTCTATCTATTCCTCGTCTTGCTTGATAGTCAGTCCACCAAGTTATAATACCAACTCCTTTAAATTTCTAAAAATTATATAAAGGGAGTGAAATATCTCCCTTTATTATATTAGCAATATATTAAAAACTTTTTTCTCTTAAACCAATAAATCTAAAAGCAGTTGGATTAGCAGCAGTTTTGTAATATAATTTATTAACAAAAACAGGGAAATTTTCTAACCTTTCTCCTGCTTTAAGAGTGATTGTATTTCCATCTGCTACAGCATTATCAATATTAAAAGTAATATCACCTGCTCCATCATTTATTAAAAGTTTAATTTCATAACAATTAACTACAGTATTCAATTCTGCAACCCCAGCATTAGTAGAAAGAGTTACATATCCAGTTACATTAGCCATATTCATATTCCTCCTTAAATTTATATTTGTATTTAATAATATTTAATTCAATTTTTCAATAATAGTAATTAAACTCCTATAGCAATCCATGCAACATTGGCAAATGTGGATGTAGCTGCTATAGGAGTTACATCATTTGCAGCAGTTGGTTTCCATGATTTAATTCTAATACTACCTGCTGATGGTGCTCCAGCTTGATCTCCCACCGTTACAGAAGAATACATGTGTGTCATAGATGGATCTCCAACTAATGATACTACTGCACCAACAATTGTAGTTAATCCAGTTGCTATATCTTTACTGGCAGCATCTATAGTTGCTGTTCCTCTTGCAATCTTATATCCTGATGCAACACCTTGTACTAATAAATTAATTTTAGCAGTTGTAACTGTAATTCCATCAAGTACACCTAATTCACCTTGAGAAATATTACTAAATTTAAAATCGCTCATATTTCAATCTCCTTTCTTTGATATATTTATATAAAAATTAACCACCAGACTTATAAAAATTAGAATACAAATATCCATCATACAAATAATCATTAACTTTTAATTTTAATTCTCTGTCATATTGTGTTTTTAATTTACTCAATACTTGAAGTTTATCGGAAGGACTAAATAATTTAAAATCTTTATCTGAAAGATTTAATTTTAATAAATTACCATTATTTATTATTTCATCAAACCAAACTTTTCTCATATAATCAGCAATTATCCATTGTTCTTCTTCTTTTAAATTGTTTGTAAATAATTCTGAAGTATCATCTCTGATTAAAGATTGTTTACATTTTTTAAATAATGTCACAGCTTTAGATAAAGTTAATTTATTTTCAATAAGCATATCTTCTTCATCCAAAGATGTTAAATCAAAATCATCAATTTCGTGCATAAATTTTTGAAAAATTAGGTCGTAAGAGGTTGACACTATATATCAAACCTCCTTTATCATTTAGTTTTATTTTTATCTTGATTTTCTTTGTTAGCTTTTTCATCTTCTTTTATAAGACTAATTTTAACTTTAGTTTCATCTTCAATGGTATCAATTACAGAACCTTTTAAATTGCTATATTCACTAATTGCTAATTCAGCTAATAATTCTTTATTACCATCTGGAAGTTTTAAAATTTCTTCTTTTAATTCTTCTGCTTCTAAATTTGCTAACATACGTTTTAATTCAGAATGTAATTTTATATCCTCATGTTTTAAATTTAAAATTCCTAATGAATCAAATACTTTTTTATCTGGAACATAAATATCTCCAGTTTGAATTAAATCACTAGTGTATGCCATGTTTTCTAATTCTACATAAGGTAATGAAGCTGGGGCAGCAATTTTCATTAAATTAATAGGTCTGCCATTTAATTGAATCCAATGAATTCTAGAATTGGAGTTGTTAATAATTCTAACTTTTACATCTGGATCGATTGTATAATTAATATTATCTAATTTAATATCTTTTCTTGCCATAAAATAATCATCCTTTATTTTAATTTTGTTATCTATTCTAATTAATATTAAATATATAAATAATTAAAGGAGTGATTATTATTTCACTCCTTTAATACATTTATATTATTATTTAATTTAATAAATATATTATTATTCTTAGAGCGATGTATTACGAAACATACAGTAAAAATTACTATAAACAATGGTTAAACCGAATTTTTTATAGGATTTGAACTCTATACTGTCATCAGAATTCTCTGTTTCTTTCACAATAGTATCACCTTCAAATGCAACTTTAACAATCTTACTTTCATTAGTTGCAACAATAATAGCATATTGATCACTTAATACCTTAGTAGTATTGCCATCATCAGCAAAAGCATTGGGTAATACAACAACACTTGCACCTCTAAATTTACCAATTCTACCAAATTCTCTACGTTCAGTTTTATCCATATCGCTAATAAAACCAGGAGTCTCTTCAATAGTACCTGCAAAAGTAGGAGTACAGAAAATAACTACATTATCACCATAAGATTGTACATTAGTAATCAATTGACCCATTTGACTAGGAATAAAAGCATTAGCTTGTACTTTCATATTAGCTGATAAACCAGTAAACGAAGCAATTAAAGTAGATTGAATTTGAATATTAATTTTTTCCATAATACCATCTACAATAGCATTAATTAAATCAGTCCAGTCTATGTGGCCGTCTAAAAATTGCTCGAATTCCACATATACGGCCCCGCCATATGCTTCCATAGTCATATTAATGTAATCAACATCTAATCTAGTTCTTTCAATTACACCACCAAGACCAACTTTGGTAATGAAGTTAAGTAAACCTCTTTTACCTTTCTTAGTTTTAAATTTAGGTTTTTGTCCCTGATCTAAAATTTGATACTCAACAAAACCACCATAAGCATCATCAACTCTTTTTGGTAGAATTTCATCAACATTTTCTTCGATTAATTCAAAAATTTCATTTTTGTTATTTCTGAAACTCTTATATCTATTTTTACCATCAGGCACTAATTCTTTAAAAGCATTTCTTAATGCTTCATTTCTTTCAGCAGAAGTATATGTAACACCATCAACTACTGAATCTTCTCTATTATATGTAGCTTTTGCTAATTCAAAGTATTTTCTTTCCATATTAACTATTCCTCCTTTAAAATTTATATTTGTATTTTATATTATTAAGATTTTGTACAGGTAAACATTAATCCAAGTTCGCCAGCAGGTAAAGTTACAACTCTAGTTGCTTGTAATTCAATTACAGCATTTGCATCTTGAACAGCAACCAAACCAATTTGTCCAGTACTAGTTGCATAGCCATATACAGGAGTACCAGCAGTAATAGTAGCAACAATAGCAGCATAATCTGCATAAGTACCATCATCATACTTAAAGTTATTAGTATCAAACATATCACCAATTTTTAAACGATAAATTCTAGGCAAGAATTCATTTAAATTTAACCTAAAATTACCAAGAGACATATCACTTTCATCATACATTTTTTCTACACATGCTACTAAACCAACTCTTACAGTATTATTAGCAGGTAAACCAAGAGTTTTAGTATAATGTTCTTCTTCTAAAAGGAAACCATTTTGACAAGCAGTAGCAGCAAAATCAGTTGCATTCAAAGCATACTGAATGTTGTGTTCACCTGTTTTAACCCCTGCTACTTTTCTTAAATTAACAATACCATATCTTCCTGTTGCTACGTTATTAACATTAGCCATAAGTTAATTCCTCCTTAAATTTAATTTATTTTTTATATTACTTAGGTATTAATGAAGTCCAATCTTCTTTTTTCTTAATAGAAAAATTAAAAATTGGAATCTCTGTTTCAGTTTTCTTTTTAGTTTTAGAAAATTTTGTAGATAATTCTTTAGAAGCATACATAAGTTTAAATTCTTTCTCCATATCTTCAATAGAAATTTCTTTATCTTGAATAGATTGAATTTCTTCAACAGATAATACTTTTGAGAAATTTTCAATTAATTCTGCTTTAAGTTGTTTTTGCTGAGATTCAAATGCTTCTAATTGTTGCTTTGTAATTTCAGATTTGAATTCCAATAGGGAAGTATTAGATTGAGTAAGAGTTTCGTTAGAATTAATAAGTGTTTCATTTTCTGATTTTAAAGCAGAATATTTATTTTTATAATCTTCTAATTCAGGTTTAATTATTTCATATTCAGACTGAAGTTTAGAATAATTACTTCTCATTGCATCTAAAGCATCTTTTTCTTCTTTGGTAAGTCTTTCTTGAAATAATTCAATTCTTTCACCTTCAAAAGATACATTGTCTCCATCTTTTTTATATTCTTGACGATAAATTTTTGTGCCTTCCCAATTTTCATATTCAAATCTGCCATCATATACTTGGTCAATAAAATACCATTCATTATCTTCTGATTCTACAGGAGACAATAATTTATATAATGCATATCTAATTTCAGAATGAGAAAGTTCAAATGTTTTAATGAATTTTTCTGGTTCTGAAATTTCTTCTTCTATTACAGTTTCTTCAATAATTTCTTCAATATTTTCAGTATTGAATTCATTCAATTTAATTTCTAAATCTTCAAAACTCATACCTTCAATATCAAATGGTACATTATCAACTGTAAAATTGAATTTTTCTAGTAATTCTTTGATATTTTCGTCCAAAACTTTACCTCCTTCTTCTATGGGATTATTTATATTATTATATTGTGTAAGAGTGTCTTTTAACTCTTCCATCATAATAATAAACTTTTCTTTGAAATTGCCTTCTGAAAACATACCAGTAGTTGCTAATGCATTTTCCATACCAGTACCAAAATCTTTATTTAAAAAAGTAATTCCTTGATACCTATAATCTGTGATATTATAAACTTTATCTTTAGCATTATAAGAATATGAATCAATCAATATTTCCATTGATAATTTAATTTCATTATCTCTTTCTATAATATCTTGTGCATAATTTGAATACTCCTTCCAAATATATGCATCACAAAATACATAATTTTTATCATTGAATTTTTCAATAGTATGATTACAATTTTCAGGTACTAATCCTATGGGAGTTTCTTTGTAAATTAATTTATATTCTCCTTCGTTTGTCTTACTTTCTTCTATTACCATATCATGACCACCAAACTGAGGTTGATCATTTTCATCAAATATTACATTGGCAAGAATTGGGATATTTTTAATAGAGTCTTTTGTTTTCTCCATATTTTCTACATTAAATTCGCTTCGATTTGGATTTATCTGGTCATGGCAGACTCTAAGCCTCATTTTGATGAATTTATCAGAATCAAAACTATTGTCAATTTCATATGAAGTAGCAAGAGATAAATGTTGTAATTCTTTTGCTGTATTCAATATTTTTCACCACCTTTCTAAAAAATCATTTTATTACTAAAAATAAATTGTTTTTTATCTATTTGTTTAAAATTAAACAATAGAGTAGGAGAGTTTTCAAAAATAAAAAAACCATTAGTTTCAGCTAATAGTTTAAAACCATTTTGAAACAATTTATTTTTTAGTTCTTCTGAAAAACAATGAATAAATTTCAAATAGCAAATGCCTCCTTTAAATCAATATTAAAATTAGACATAAAAAAAGATATTAGTTTATTTCTAATACCTTCAAAATTATTCTTTAAATCTGTAGGATAGAGGTCTATAAAGTAATAACCATCTAAACTGTTAAAATAATTAATTTTATCAATAGTCTTTTCCTTATATTTTTGAAACATTAAATATTTTGATTCATTTTTATACATACCAAAATATTCTAGAATAATAATAATGTCGTTATAATATATAAAAAAATCTGGTTTATATCTTCCACTTTTATTATTAAATAATATCTTATCATTTTTTATTATATTATAATAATTTTTTAAAAATTTATATAATAATATTTCTTCTTTACTATCAAATCTAATATTATCAATATAATTAATATTCTCAATTTTTATATTTTTATAAATCAAATATTCTTTTATAATTCCAATTCCACGATAATATATCATGCTTTTATGAAAATATTTATAAATAGTTTTTAAATCAAATAATAAAATTTCAGATGGATCATTAATTACTTTATCATTAATTGCTGAATTAATACCATTACTTATCATATCAAAACAATTATAATCTTTATTCCAAAATCCTTCTCTTACCTGCAAAGTATTAAAATTATATTCCTTAAGTTTCATCTCAGGAAAGCATCTAGAAATAAAATCAAAACAAGAATGCCATTTTTTCTTTATTCTACTATATAATTTTGCATCTTTAAGTAATTTTGAAAAGAAAATATTATATATAAATTCCTTTGTTATTTTAATATTATTTATTCTTAAATAATACTTAAAGAGTAATATATCGTATTCTAAAATATAATCTGTTTTGAATTTTTTAATTTCATTATTTAATAATCTTTTATAATCTATAAATACTTGATTTAAATTATGATATTCCGTCCTATTAATTTTCTTGCATTTTAAATTAAGATTATTTAATTTTACCCATATCTGTTGTCTAGTTCTTTTTAAAATATATGATAATTCAAATACATCATTATATTTATATTTTTCTTTTAAAATTTGTATCTCTTCATCAGTCCAAATAATTTTGTCCAATATTATCATCCTCCAATTTAAATTATTTTAAATTAAAAAAGAACTGGCAATTAAACCAGTCCTTGTTTACGTTTTGTAAGATATTCACATAATGTTTCAGTCCTTAAAAATACCCAACAATATTTATTTGTGTTTTCATTTAATGTTCTAGCAATATATCTTTCACCTATATTTAATAATTCTTTCTTAAGTCTATTACTGTAACAATAAAAAGGTTTCAAAATTAAAAACACTTCCTTTAAATTATATTTACCTTTTATTTGTTTCTCCATCTCTTGCTTTAATGCCTCCATCAGTTAAATCTCCATCTGCAACTGACGGACGGCCTCCTTCGTCATCTTGACTACCAGAATTTTGATTCATACTAATAGGAGCAACCCATAATCCTTTTGATTTAATTAAATTTTCAAATTCTAAAGTAGCATTGTAATCATTAGTATTGTGACCATTGATGCTAGTAAGTATATTTAATGATCCTCCAATAGAAGTTAATTTATATTCTCTGTCAAAAAATTCTTGCTGATTATACCAAGTTGTTTTCCAAATATTAAGTTTAAATGTATATTTTTTGCGTAAGTTTACATTGCTAATTCTATAATTAAACCAACTCTGTATTTTATCTAACATGCTAAAAACTATTGATTGGATATAAATTAAATTCTGTGCTATACCAACAGATGAATTTGTACTTGAACCTCCGAGTAATAAAGGATTTGCTCCTGCTTGCATATATGCCATCGATTTAGCAAATTCAGCTAAATTAGTTTTTTCATTTTGTATGCTTCTAAATGGAATTTCACGTAGAGGATATGGTGATCCAGTTATAGTAACTTTATCAGAAACCCCAGAAGCTACAACATTTACCCATTGAGACACAATATCTGGTTCTACTAATGGAATTCCTGTTTCTTTATCGTGTGGAAATTCAATATTAATGAGTTTTATTGAATCGTCCCTTGAACTCTCAATCTCCTCATCAATTAAATCATTTAACAAATATAACTCAGTAAATAATTGACTATATAATGGCAAGAAGAAAGTATCATTGTCTCCACCTAATTTAATACAACATACTTTATCACTAGATAGAGGTTGCCACTCTGGATACCTTAATCTATCTGAATTAGTTTTATACTTATTATACAAAACCTTAAATTCATCAGGATATATTTCTTCCCATACGAATTCAGAAAGTTCACTATCCCTTAATAATTCTTCAAAATATTTAAAGTTAAATTCTACAGTAAATTGTCCTGATTTTATTGAACGTAATCTAACATATTTTATTGGCAAATCCCATAAATAAGGGAAATTACCATCATTCTTTTCAAATCCACAGTAAGCACCATATCTAACTAAACTTTCTATAATTCTACGTCCTGTTTTTTTTATATCTATACTATCAATATATTTTCTAACAGTAGAAAACTCATTATTAAAATTCTTTAGAAGTTTATTTATTATCTCTTGTGATTCTTCTTCAGATAATTCTTTTGATGTTTGATTAGCAATTTCTTCTTTTAATTTTTGCATTGTAGAAAAATCAGGTTGAAGATAATTATCTAATGTAGCCATATTTGTAGTTAAATTAACTAATACTTTATACATTCCTTCAGGTGCATATAAATTATCTGATAAATCAAGTATCTCATTTTGATATTTTTGTGGATTGCCTAACCATAATTTTATTTTATCAAT